>Ga0206917_1054_pt1 | contig 33332 bp, 32 predicted proteins | sample Alteio_BWOrgHeat_68_FD_152931 | JGI IMG/M metagenome (GOLD analysis project Ga0206917, IMG submission 152931) | Enriched cells from forest soil in Barre Woods Harvard Forest LTER site, Petersham, Massachusetts, United States -... | ecosystem: Environmental > Terrestrial > Soil > Temperate forest >...
CGACATCTACCGCTCATGGCTGACCGATCAATTCGGCAAGCTGATGGCCCAACACGGCGGCATCGGCGTTGCCGATATGGTGAAAAAAGAAATGCTGCGTTTACAGGAGGTAACATCATGACTATGCAATCCGCTCAACACAACGAAACGGCGCCCGCTGCTATTGCACCCGTAAAGCAATCGGTGCCCGAAAAGATCAATGCGCCCGACATCATCAATTTAACGGCACGCCTGGCGCAGCTTCTGGCCGAGGAAGCAGATCTGCTTACCCATATGAACATCGGCAAAATCGGCGAGTTGCAGCAGGAGAAAATGTTTTTGACCGGCGCGCTGGAAAGCCACCGCCGCCTGCTGGTAAAATATCCGCATCTGAAGGAGACAATTTCTCATCAGGAGCGGCAGGATATGGAAGGCGTGGTGCAGGTATTCGAGGATATTTTGACCGAGAACCACCGCCGCCTGCTCATTGCCCGCGAGGCCAATAGGCGCGTCGTGAACACCATCACGAAAGTGGTGCGCGAGAATGCTACTAGCAGCGTGTACGACGCCTCCGGCATCCGCGGCGCGCTGGGCAGCGAAACACTTTCCGTCACCCTGAACCAAACGGCATAGACTCAAAGGAGTTGCGCCATGACAAGCAGTCTTTCCGCCGCACTGAATAATGCGCTGACTGGCCTGGGGGTGAGTCAGCAGCAGCTGACCATCACATCGGAAAATATCGCCAATGTGAATACGCCCGGCTACTCGCGCAAAGTGCCGGAGCTGGCTAATAATATTGTAAACGGCACGGGATTTGGCGTTAAGATAGAAGACGTCGTCCGCAAAGTGGACCAATATCTGCAAGTGGCGGCGCAGCAGCAAAATTCAGTAGTCAGCAATGCCAGCGTGGCCAATGATTATGCTACGCGCATTCAAACCTTGCTCGGCCAGCCCAGCAGCACCACCAGCACCACTACCGACACCAGCATCGCTTCCGCCATCACCGGTTTTTTCACCAGCCTGCAGCAGCTTGCCACTACTCCGACGGACGCTTCCCTGCAAGTGTCCGCCGTGCAGAGCGGCCAGAATTTGTCTAATAATATGAGCACGCTGGCCACCGGCCTGCAGGGCCTCCGCTACCAGGCGGACCAGCAGGTGGCGCAGGATATTGGCACGGTGAACGGTATTCTACAAAAGCTGCAAAATACGAATAATGCGTTGGCCTATGCGCATAATAGCGGCAGCGATACGGCGGATCTGCTGGATCAGCGCGACGGAGAGCTTACTCAGCTTTCGCAATATATAAGCATTACGTATTATAAAGATAGCAATCAGGAGGTGCACGTTACCACCAATAGCGGCATTCCGCTGGTGGATGGCGGCCAACTTTATCAGCTCAGCTATGCACCGCAATCCTCCGTGGATGCGTTTACCAATAGCCATGCGCAGGCGCCTATCAATGTGTATCGCATTGACGTTAACGGCCATCAAACCGGCTCGCCCATTGAGCTGGCCAGTGCGGGCGTGGGTTCCGGCGTTACCACCAGCATCACCAGCGGCGAAATACGCGGCTTGCTCGATATCCGCGATTCGCAAATCCCGCAGATGATCGATCAGCTGGACAATCTGGCATCCAATATCATGGATCAGGTAAACGCGATTCACAACAGCGGCAGTGCCTATCCGGGCGCCAACAGTTACGTGGGCCAGCGGCAGGTATCCGCCTCGCAAAACACCGGTTGGCTCGGTAGCGTGCGCATCGGTCTTCTGGATGCGCAAGGCCAGCCTTTGCCGAGCCCCTATAGCGGCGATAATTCCGGCCTGCCGCCGTTGACGCTGAATCTGGCGGATTTGGACACCGGTAACGGAGCGGGCTACCCGACTATGCAGGGCATCATCAGCGCCATCAACAGTTACTACGCCCCGCAAAACAAAGCCTCGATCGGCGATCTGCACAACGTGCAGTTAGTATCGGATTCCAAGGGAATACCGGGCTCGCCGCCGCAATTTAAATTCGATATGAACCTGGAGAATCTATCGGCGAACGGCTCCAGCTTTTTCATCAGCAATGCTACCGTGACCGATGATCAAAACAACAGTGTGGGCGCCGTTACCTCCACGCAGCCGATCGCCGATTTAGCTACTTCGAACACCTTTACCACCACGGCAGGCAGCGACAAAGTAACCGTCGCGCTCACCGCGCCGATTACCGGCCTGAAAGAGGGCGACTATGTCTATCTCTCGCTGCCGTCTTCCGGCGTCGATAATCTTTCTCCCGCCGAATTGAACGGCTATTTCAAAGTTTCGAATATAAGCGGAAATACATTTCAGATCACAACGGATATTGCCGCGCAAAACAGCACCAGCGCCAACGTATCCAATGTTACCGCTATGCCCAATTATGCAACGGTTGCCGCCGGAGACACAACCCGCACGAAAAACGATGGATTATTCACGGCCGATTTGAGCGGCAATACCACCTCCACCTATTATACCGTATCGCTCGATATCGCGACGCAAAACGCGGACGGCACGCTCAGCCAAGGCACGATAAAATACAAAGTATTGAACCCGGCGACCAATATTATGAACGCGCCCTACGGGCCGCAAGCGGCGACGGCGATATTACGGTTACGCAGCCTTCCAGCTACGCGCCCTTGGCCGTCGCGCAGTTGGTGGACGCACAAGGAAATCCACTGTCTACCATCAACGGCGCATACCCGGCTACCGCCACAGGTTATCTTAAAATTTCGGCGACCAATAGCAACGACGTGATCGCGATGGATTCTCTAGACAGCCAGCAAGTCGGCTTCCCCAACGCGAACCCGCCGGTTTCCGGAACGAACCGCAATTTCAGTTATTATTTTGGACTGAACAATTTCTTTAATGAAAACGGCGTTACCGATACCGGCGATACGACAGCCGCCAGCGCCATCAATATGTCGATGCAAAGCCGCCTGCTGCAAAACCCGAACCTCATCAGCCTTGGCCAATTGACGCAAAGCCCGCCCGATAATGGCGTGCCGCAATATACCTATGAACACAGCCCAAGCGCGAATGACGTCATCACGCGCCTGGCCGCACTCGGCAGCACCGGCATTAATTTCACCGCAGCGGGCGGGCTGGGGAATATTACCTCCACGCTGAACGGCTATGCCGGGCAAATTTTGAGCGTTGCCGCGAGCAAAGCCAGTAACGCTGACTCCACTTTCAACAGCGTGAATACGATTATGACCGGCCTCAATCAACAACTCACCGCAAGCAGCGGCGTTGATCTGGATAAAGAATTAGCCAACACGATTATCATTCAAAACGCCTATAGCGCGTCGGCGCGTGTCATCACCGTGGCCAATTCGCTTTTTAACACGCTCATTAGCGCCTTCCAAGGATAGAAAGTATAAAGGAGAATTAGTATGCCAGTCGATAATGTAAGTAGTGCGCTGCTTTATCAAAGCACGATCGGTTATTCGGTTGGCGTGCAAGATCAAATCGTCAAAATCGACCAGCAACTTTCCAGTGGCGCCAAATCGCAGGATTTTAAAGGGCTGAACGGTCAGGTGGATGCCTATGTCAGCATGCAAAATGACCTCACCGCCGCGGCGACGTATACTACGGTGAATTCGCAGGTCAGCGCGCGCCTCAACACCACCAGCCAGGCGCTCGGCCAGATGATTACGATTGCCGGCAACGCAAAAAATCTTATGCTGCAGGCACGCAACACCAGTACTTCGGCCAGCCTGGCCTTCGACCAGCAGATGATGGGGTACTTTCAGCAAATTGCCGGGCAGTTCAATGGAGTGGACGGCAATGGGAATAGTCTGTTTGGTGGTACGCAAACCGACAGGCCACCGATTGACCCCACCGTATACCCTTCCAATACCGTAACCGGTACGCCGGATGCTAATTATTATAAGGGCAATAGCGGCACGATTACCGCCACCATCGCGGATAATCAAAACATTACCACCAACGTGCCGGGCAATGACCAGGGCTTTCAGCAAATTTTCGCGGCGTTCGATATGGCCAAAAAAGCCTTCGACAGCGGTGACAACACGATGATGGGTAATGCCGAGGCGATGATGCAAAGCGGCGTTGCGCGCATCACCACTGTGCAGACCACGATTGATGCCAACGCTGCGCAAGTGCAGCAGGAGCAATCCATCAGCGATGCGCATACAACCTATCTGAAAGGTCTGAACATCAATGGGGCGGATATTGTAGCACTCTCCACCCAGCTGGCGACCTATCAGGGTATTCTACAAGCTTCTTTTCAGGCATTTGCTAGCCTACAGAAGCTCGGTCTGTCACAATATTTAGCGTAATAAAATTCTATTTTTTTAATGTAACTCTGTTATAATCGGTCAGGAATAGTTTTATGTTGCAGCACCACCACACTGCCATCACCAACCACGCACTGGCTACGGCCGATACGAGAGAAATCATCGTATCGCGGTTTGGCGAGATTGTCATTGATCGCCGCAACACGCTGTTTTTCACCAAGGGCATGCTCGGCATGCCGCATCGCCAGCGGTTTGTATTGGCGGAATTTCCCAGTGAGCGCATGCGCAACTTCAAGCTTCTGCAATCGCTGGAAGAGCAGACATTGGCGTTTATCGTGCTGCCGATTGCGATAGAAAATTCCATCGTGCGGGCCGACGATCTGCGTCACGCCTGCCGCGATATGGCGATGCGCGAGGAAGATGCGCTGCCGCTGCTGATCGTCTGCGTGCATCATGAAGGCGCGGTCAGCCGGCTTTCCGTGAATGCGCGTGCGCCCGTGCTGCTGGATACGCGCCGCAAAACCGGCATGCAGTTTGTGTTCCCGCACGATTATTATAACGTTCAGCATTATATAAGCTAGGCGTGGAGCAGCACCTTGCCCTGCTCGACTCCTTCGCGTGCCTTGGCGATCGCTGTGAAGATACGTGCTGTAAGGGCTGGAGCATGCAGGTGGAGTCCGGCACGCGCCAGCGCTGGCAAGCCCAAGCGCCGGAACTACTCACTGCCATTGAAGGCGAGGGCGCGGATTGCCACATGCGGCGCGATGCGCAAAGCGGTTACTGCGTAAAATTCGATAAAGGCCTATGCGGTATTCACAAACAATACGGCGCCGATTATTTGAGCGATGCGTGCTATCTCTATCCGCGCGTCACCCGCACCTTGGGCGAGCACACGCTGATGAGCGCCACGCTCTCCTGCCCTGAAATTGCGCGTCTTGCGCTTTATGGCCCGGAAAACGGATTGGCGCTAAAAACAGGTGAGTTCGCGCGTCTGCCGCAGGAAATAAAAGATTATCTGCCGACCGAACTCACGCCGGATCAAGCATTGGCGGTGCACCGCGCATTCGTTGATAGTGCGGCTCTGCAGAATGCATCCGCGGAATCCCTGCTTTCGACGATCATCACGGTGGCATTTGCTTTCACGCGCCTGCCGGTTGCGAGCTGGCCGGAGGCGGTGGAGTTTTATATCGCCCAGGCGCAGAAAAATCAGGCGGCCACCCAGCCCGTGCCGGAAGACCCGTTTAATGTATTGCATGCGCTGGCTGGCCTCATCGTGGCCACGCGCACGCCGCTGGCCGAGCGCATCAGCGCTATTTTAAACACTATGCAGCAGGCGCTGGGCGCCACATTGACCTGGGAAACCATGCAAATCGGCTTGGCGGAAGATAGCGCGCAGCGCTACGAAGCCATGTGCGCGGCCTGGAAAACGCAATACGCGGCGCTGTATAACCCGCTGCTAGCGCGCTGGCTGCGCTTTCAATTGGCCGCTTCTCTGTTTCCCTTCTCAGGTTTGGGCGCCACGCCCGCCGAGCGCATTATTATTCTAACCGTGCGTTTTGTCACGCTGCGCCTGAGTTTAATGTGCGAATGCGCGGTACATGGCCAGGCCAGCCCGGAAATAATAGTGCGTAATGCACAAAGCCTGGCTCGCATATTGGATCATATTGGCGATCCAGCATTTTCTTTGAATATTTATACGGAAACCGGGTGGATACAAGAGCGCCGTTTGCAAGCTTTATTGAGTTTGGGCCAAAAATAAATATACCTGTTAACCCTCTTTTAACCAATAAGAGGTAATGATGGATAGTAACGTGGCCTTAAAAAGCTGCGTTATTAGAGCAAGGCATGTAGCCTTATATAGTTTTGTAACATCCATGTAGGAGAAACGACAATGGTCACGTCAATCAACACCAACCTCGCGGCATATTCTGCCCAAGCAAATATCGCTGCTGCATCAGGCGCTGTAAACGCCTCCGTAGCCCGCCTCTCGAGCGGCAACGCCATTCAGAACGCTTCCGACAACGTAGCAGGCCTCGCCATCGGTACTTCGCTGGCCAGCAACGTCGCCACTTTGAAAATCGCTCAGCAAAACGCCTCGCAGGGCATCAGCCTGCTGCAAGTAGCCAACGGCGCTCTTTCTCAGCTCACCGGCATCCTTCAGCGCCAGCAAGAACTGGCCACGCAAGCGGCCGCCGGTTCGCTCACCGATACGCAGCGCGGCTTCCTTGATCAGGAGTTCCAAGCGCTCACGGCGGAAATAAACAGCCTCGCCGGCACCACGAACTTCAACGGCCTGAACCTGCTCGACGGCACGCTGTCTCAGCAAGCCAGTGTAAACAGTGCTACCAGTCAGTCCACGGCTGCACAAGCGACACTAAGCTTTGCCGCTAACCCCACTGCGGGCCAGACCGTTATCATTAACGGCGTAACGCTCTATGCGGGTACGGACTTCACCATCGGCACCACCGCTTCCGGTACCGTGGCTAACCTGTCCGCGAAACTCAATAGCCCCACTTCATTGACCAGCAACGGTACGGCGCTTACCACCACGCAACAGCTGGCAATCGGCCAGGCCATTTATTCGGCCAACGGCGCCACGCTCAACGTCAACGCGCGTACGGGCGGCACACTGGGCGATTCGTTCAAGATCGATATGTCCGGCACAGCTACGACGGGCGGTCTTGCCTCTATCGGCGGCGCGTTCGGCGGTTCGTATAACCCCGGCGTATTCGCTACCGGCTTCACCAGCGCAACAACCTCCATTACGGGTTCTTCTTCCGACGCAACGCACCCGTTCCAAAATAATGATACGCTGACCGCGCTGGTCGGCACTGGCGCACCGGTCACCCTGGCCACCGTGGCTACGGGCGATTCGCTGCAAAACATCATCAACAAGATCAACGCCAACACGGCAACGACCAATATCAGCGCAACGCTGGTATATGTCGCGGGCTCGTCGACCTACAACATGCGTTTGAATTACGTGAATTCCAGCGCAAAGGTTGATTTGTTTGGCGGTAACAACTTCAACTCCACACTGGGCGGCGCGCTTACGAACGGTCAGCAGGTGTTAAACCTGCTCACTGCAAACGCAGCGAGCGCTACCGCGGTGATCACCAGCCCGACCCTCACCAGCCCGTTTGCGGCAGGTGCGGCTCTCACGGCTACCATCGGCACTCGTTCAGTGACGCTGGCTACCGCGGCCCAAATGACCAACAACTTGACCTACACTCAGTTAGCTGCCGCCATTAATGCGAATTCGGCGACTACGGGTGTAACGGCAGCAGTTGGCACTAACAACCTCGCCCTCACCGTGCTTGACCCGACGGAGAACGGTTCTGCTGGTCAGAACATCACCTTCGCCAACACTGGTTTCTTCCAGAACTCCTCTACTTCAACGGAGTATCTGAACAACCAGGTTACCACCTATAACTTGTTCACAGCCGGTCAGACTGGTGTGCATGCGGCGGGCGGCAGCAGTGGCGGTAACCCGTTATCAGCAACCGACACGATCGTCTTCACCACCAGCGACGGCAAAGTAATCAGTGCCGCCGTCGGTGCCGCGGCAGCAGGCTTCGCTTCCACGGTTACGAACTTGAACGCCGCGGCGCATACGGCTGGATTCGATAACATCCAGTTCGTGGAAACGGGTGGTGCAGGTAACAAAAACATCCAGGTGAACTACTACAACGGCAGTGCCAAAACCACGCCGATTACTGTCGGTGTGGCTCCTGGCGCATTTGCCGATCAAACGGTGATCAGCAACGTGTCGACCACGACTAACAACTACAATAGCGGTATCGCACACACTGCAACCGATGCCGGCATCGTCAACCAGACCGTTTACGGCCTGACAGGTGGTGCGGATAACGGTCTCGGCCAGGGTAACGTTAGCGTAACCGGCCAAGTGGGCAAAAACATACTGACCGGTTTGGTGCAAACCCCGGCGCAGGTGATTTTGTCCATCCCGGCAATTGACCCCTCGAGCCTGGTATCCACACTGGCGAACCAGACGATTACGATCGGTGGCCAGGCGTTTGCCTTCGTAGCAACCGCGACCGCGCCTAACCAGATCGCCATCGGCTCCACGCTGCAGGCAACGCTGGACAACGCGGTGTCCGTCATCAATGCGTATGCTTCAAGTGGCAGTGCGACGGGCAACGTGGCGTATCAGCTGAACCAGCTGGGCATCGCGCGCAGCGGCAACAGCTTGGTGTTCACCGGCAAGAACCTGTCTAACGTGGTCAATCTGGCCGGCTCCACCACCTCCGTAGCTACCTCGGTCGGTAGCGCGACGGTGACACACGGCGGTACGTTGGATAACGCCAGCTTCGGCGGTATCGACACCACGGGCGTCAGCAACGCTAACTTCGCCGGCACGATTAGCGGATTTACCGGAACCTATGATAATTCGGCAAATACGGCTGACTTCTCGGTGACTGTAGGCAACTACACCTACACGGCCAAGAATGTGAATACGAACCCCACGACCAATACTACGGTGCGGTTCTATTCCAACACGGTCAGTGGCGCCAACGGTGGATATTTCGATATCCAAATGCAAGCCAATGATGGTCAGGCCATTAGCGATCAGAGCGGCGCAAATAACGTCGCGCAGATCCTCAATGGCGCCTTCAGCAGCCTAAGCTTCAACCAGACGCGTAACATCTCCAGCTATAATGGTACGCAGACAGTTGTGGCCAACAACACGGTGATCGGTTCGCTCGTAGGATCGTCCGTGAAGGCTCAGCTGGGCAGCTATGATGCTCAGAAGGTGACCGGCGTGCAGGTGACTGCTCCTAGCGGCGGTAACCCCGATGCGCAAATTGCCATCACCATCAATGGAGAGACCTTCGTTACCGGTTCCGGCTTGGGCGGCCAGCTGGGTGCAAATCAGACCTATCATCTGATCAGCACCACGGATGCGCACCATTTCGTGAACTTTACGACGGGCAATTCCTCACTTGACATCAGTACGTCTGATAATGCCCAAGCTGTGCAGACAGCCCTGCTGGGTGCTTTCGGTGCTACGACTGGAGCCTCTGCGCTTTCCTTCCAGGTGGGTACCAGCGCCAGTGACACGATCAACGTGAGCATTGACAATGTGACCACGCCCGCCTTGTACAGCGGTCAATCGTTGAGCTTGGCGACTTCAGGTAGCGCACAGGCAGCAGGTACGACCATTGCCAGTGCGTTGAATGATGTCACCTCTACCTTAGCGAAAGTGGGCGCGGCGGAAGAAAGCTTTAACTTCGCCTCCGCAGCGCTCGCCAGCTCGGTCCAGAACGAAGACGCTGCACGCAGCGGCTTCCTGGATACCGACATCGCTAACGAGTCGACAAAGTTTGCAACCAGCCAGGTGAAGCTGCAAGCAGGTATCTCGGTACTTGCCCAGGCAAACCAAGAGTTGCAAAACCTTCTGAAGCTGATTGGCTAGTTTAGCCTGACGCGCAAAACCCCCGGCATGTAATCCATGCCGGGGGGAATTGCGGAAAGGAAAGTGAGCCATGGATGCAATTGCAACACTCGGATTGATTTCCCCCCCGGCCTATATCCCCGTCACTGCGGCTATTACCAGCGGGGTAGCCCAAACTGTTCCTCAAAATGCGGCAACGGTGATACCCATTGCCCCAAACGTGGAAGACCAGTTGGCGCAGGCCGAACAGCAACGCTACGACGCGGCGCAAAAAGCCTCGGAAGCGGTCGTTAACAGCGCCCCTTCAGGCTACAGCCATTTTACCATCTATAAAGATCCCTCGTCAGGTCAGTATATTACACGCTATACCAGCCGCGACGGCAAGATAACCTATGAGCCGCAGCCGCAATTATTGGCACCCCATACGATTCCCCCGTCCATTACGCTCGAAGCGTGACGCATACGATTAAGGCACGAAATTTGCCTTACAGTACCTAAGAGTGATATAATAAAACAAATGGAGAAGGTGTATGAGCGGCGTAACGAGCATATCCTTAGGCAATTTTTACCAGAGTGGCGGTAAGAACCTGGTAGGTAGTGCCGGCGGTTCCGGCTTTGATACCAAGACGATAGTGGATGACTTGGTTCAGGTAAGGCAGGACGCTAACGTCACGCCCTTACAGACACAAGTTACGAACAACACGAATAAATCCTCGGCGCTGACCCAGCTGCAAACCTTGCTTTCCAATTTTCAAAGTTCGCTCAATTCGCTGCGCGGCGTGCCGGGTTTTGACACAGCGTCGCAAAACGCCTTCGATTATACGAATGCCAATGAGTCTTCCAACACCAGCGTGCCCGCATCAAATTATATGGATGTGAGCGCCGCCGCCGGCGCCTCGCTGCAATCCTACTCGATTGATAAAATCACCCAGCTGGCTACAGCAAGCAAGCAATCCACAGGCGATTTCCCTATTGCCAATTCAAGCCAGTCCGTGGTTGCCGCCAGCTCGACCCCCGGCCAATTTACGGCGGGTATAGTGACGATAAAAGGAGTTCCCATCACACTAAATGCCGGCGACAGCCTGGACAATGTGGCGCAGGATTTTAATAATTTTACTTCGCAAACGGGCATCATCGCCAATGTGCTGCAGGTTTCCAGCGGGCATTATCAACTCATATTTTCCTCTACGCAGACCGGCACGGCCAATGCATTTGATATTTCTAACGCCAACACGCTGAGTCAGGTATCCGATCTTTCGGGCGTGCTGACCAATGTCGGTATCGCCACCACAACGGGCGGCGATGCACAGGATGCCAAATTTACCATAAACGGCATTGAGGTTACCCGCTCAACCAACTCCGTGAGCGATGTCATAAGCGGCCTTACCTTTAACTTAAAGCAAGCCACGCCTAACGGCACTGCGATTAATGTCAGCGTAACGCCCGATACGGCCACGGTTCAAAGCAACATCGTCACTTTCATGAATAATTACAATGCGCTGGCGGAGTTTGTATCCAACCAATCCCAGCTCAATAGCGACGGCACGCTTGCCGCTACGTCTTATCTGGCGACGGATACGCTTACGAATAATACCTTGCGCCAGGCGGAAAATGTACTGTCCTCCGTTCCGTCTGGGCTTGGCGGCAATAAATATAACTCGCTGGCAAGTTTGGGCATTACCTTTACCGATATCCCGGCGACCACCGACAGCACCGGCAAGGTGACGCAAGCGGCAACCGCTAACGTTCTGACCTACGACCAATCGACACTCAAAGATGCGCTGGCCTCTAATTTCTCACAGGTGAAAAGCCTGTTTGAGTTTACCTCAACCACCAGCAATCCCAATCTGGCGGTCTATACCGGCCCGGCATCCTTGCCGGCAAATTCCATTACCGTAACGATCGATCCCACAGCCCCCACGCCCGTGTTCCAGGCCAGCTATACAGATGCTTCCGGACATCCGCAGACGATTAATCTAACGGCCACCGCCTCCGGCTCCGGCTATTCGCTGGCTGCGCCGGCCAATAGTGATTTGGCGGGCCTGGTGCTGCTATACGCCTCTTCGAATGCGGCGACCATCGTGGTGAATGCGACGCAAGGCATTGCCGACCAGCTCTATCAAAGCACCACTGCCACGCTTCAGCAAAATACCGGCGCGCTGGCCGTGGAACAGTCTGCGTTGCAATCAAGCAGCCAAAATCTGCAAAACCAGATAACACAGCAAACCAGCTTCATAGACGCTTACCGAACACAATTGCAGCAAAAATTTGCAGCTTTGGAAACGGCGATCTCTAGTGCCAACAGCATCCTGCAAACCCTCTACGCGCAACAGGTGGCCCAATTAGGCGCCAGCGCATAGTTATGACTAATTCTTACCAGCATTCCCATAAAGCCTATGTCGCCGCGATGCGCACGGTGGCGGGAACGCGGCAGATTGTGATGTTGTACGATGGAATCCTGCGCCAATTGCAGCTCGCACGCGAGGCAATGACAAGCGGCCATATCGAAGAGCGCTATCTGCGCCTCAGCCGCGCCTCAGCCATTATTTTCGGTCTGCAAAGCAGCTTGGATTATGAAAAAGGCGGCAAGGTGGCGGCGATTCTCTATCAGTTTTATGCCGCGGTGGATTTGCGCATTTTTTCTCTGCACCGCACGCCAAGCCCGGAAGTGTGTGACGCAGTCAGCGCGGATATCCGCCAAATGCGCGATGCATGGGATGCTATTGACCGGGGTGAGGCGGATGAACAAAAAATAGTCGCCTCCGCCAACGCGCAAAATGATAAACAACTGAAAAATAAAGAAGGAAGTGATTTCTCGGCCTAACGGATAGGGCGGGGCTGGCACGGCTCTTGCTGGGTTATCTGCGAAAATAACCCCTTGCTTCACGAGAGCAGCCTATGCCCGCCACCGCGCTTCCTTCTCTCTCTACCGTGCCGCTTCCGGCTGCTAATGCAAGCGCGAATGCCTCGTCGCAATCGCAACAATCTCAGCAAGCGCAGAGCAATCAAAGTGATCCGCAAAGCGCGGACGCTAAGCCCGCCACCTTTTCCAAAACCCTGTCGGCTTCTGGCGATCAAACGCAAACGGCAACACCCCGTCCGCGCCTTGCCTCCACAAAGCCGGATGAAAAAAACGGTGCGGCCGCGGTAGCCAATGGCGATATGTCGCCTTCCCTGCAGCCTGTTGTCCCGGCAGAAAATGCCGACCCTCTGGTAAGTGTGCTGGAGGCAGACATCGGCTCCGCTAATACAAGTGCCGACACTATTCCTCAGCCCAATGCTTCCGAAGCGCTCTCGCCAATCCAAAGCTTTTTGGAATTGCTCGGCGGCGACATTCAATCGCCTTCCGCTACGGCCGCTACTGCGCAAGACACCGCCGCATCTGCTGCGTCCGTCGCAACGCCGGTGCTTCCCGCGCCGATACAACAAGTCCTGACAACGCTGGCGCAATTGCAGCAGCAATGGGATGCAAACAATGCGCCCGCAGCGAATCAGCAAAGTGCCGCGAGTGCTGCTGCGCAGGACCCCAATGCGGCGGCACTGCTCAAGCAATTGGCGGATACGCTGCAAAACGCAAATCCGCAATCGGTGCTGCGCGCTGCGCAAATTACCATCGCGCAATTCCAGCCGGCAGCACAGCCTGCGCAAGACATTCCCCAACTGGCATCGCTTGTGGCAGCTGCGGATGTAGTGCCGCAAACGCCCGCAACCGATACCAAGGCGCCGGCCAAGCCCGTTATTACCGCAGCCCCCGCCGCAACGAACGCGCCCGTGCAAACGGCAAAAACGGCCCAGCCGGTTGCCGCGCCCACGCCTGAATCGCCCAAAAAAGAAATTTCCCCGGAACCTTTGTCTGCCTCTGTCGCCTCAGAGACCACGCTTCCTGAAACGGATTCTAAGGATGCGCAAACCAAGAATGGGCAAACGCCCGCTTTCCTTTCCAATGACGCCGGTGTGCTGCCCGCGCCGGTAAGCAATAACAACCAGCCCGCCGCATCCACTTTCGCGCAGCTGGTGCAACAGCCGCAAACGCCGGATGCCTCGCCCGCCGAGCAGCTGGTGGCGCAGATCAAAAACATCACGCATAACGGCGAAAATCATATCCAAATCCAGCTCTCCCCCGCGGATCTGGGTAAGCTGGACATCCACATGATCGTGGCGGCGGACGGCAAAACCACGCTGCAAATCACCGCCGATAATTCGCACACGCTGCAAGTGTTGCAAAGCGATGCGCGCAGCCTGGAGCAGAGCCTCAGAAATATCGGCCTGAATGCGGGCAACGGCTCGCTGAGTTTCAACTTAAGCAGCCAGCAGCAATCCGCTGGGCAATACACCCCCCAGCAGGGCCGCACCTATCAAGCGCAGCAGCAAACCGCCGACGAGGCACTGGCCGCCGCGCCCACGCAAACCTACTCGCTTTCCTCTTCGGAAGGCCTGGACATCCGTATTTGAAGGAGTAACGCCCATGACCACCATTCCCCCGACCACCACCAGCACCGACACCAGTAATGCGGCGGGTAGCGTAGGCTCATCCGCGCTGGCATCGCTGTCGACCAGCTTCAATAATTTTATCACGCTGCTGACAACCGAGCTCAAAAACCAGGACCCCACCAATCCGCTCAGCACCAGCGATATGACCACCCAGATCGCGCAGCTTTCCGGCGTGCAGGCGCAAGCGCAAACCAACCAATATTTGCAAAATATGCTGGCGGCCATTCAAGGCCAGCAAGCCAGCGGCGCCGCCGCCTATATCGGCAAACGCGCGGAAGCAACGCCCCCCTCCGGTCAGGACGCTGTTTCTACCCTGCAAAATGGCGGCGCCGAATTTGTCTATAATTTACCCGCGCAGACCACAGCGGCCACCATCAGCATCAAAGATAGCGGCGGTAACACCGTGTATACCGGCAGCACCGCTACCACTGCCGGAGACAATAGAGTGTTCTGGAGCGGCAATAACAGCGTCACCGGCGCGCAATCGCCCGACGGCGTTTATAGCTATGTCGTCACCGCCACCGACGCCACCGGCGCCGCCGTCAAGGCCACCACCTACACCACCGGCCAAATCACCGGCGTGACGATTGCCAGCGATGGTACTAGCACGTTGGATCTGGGCAACAACGCCGCGTCCATATCTATGTCTGCCATCAAGAGAATTGAGGAAGATCCCTTAACGCAAACCACTACATCGCAAACTCCCGCTACGGGAACCAACGGTTAATAGCATCTATACAGTTCACAAGGAGGATTTATGAGTCTTTTCGGAGCACTTTATTCAGCCGTATCCGGCCTCGGCGCAGAGAGCAACCAGCTCGGCATCATTTCGGATAACATCGCCAATTCGGGCACGATTGGCTATAAGCGCAGCAACAGCCAGTTCCAAACGCTAGTGACCAATTCAGGCATCGTATCCGCCTATTCGCCCGGCGGCGTGCTCTCGCATACCGAGCAGCTGACCGATCAGCAAGGCTTGATCCAAGGCACCAGCAGCGGCACGGACGTGGCCATTTCCGGCAACGGCTTCTTTGTGATCAACACCGCCACCGACGGGTCCGGAAACGTGCTCTATACGCGTGCCGGTTCGTTCACGCAGGACAATCTCGGCAACTTCATCAACTCGGCAGGATTTTTCCTGCAAGGTTGGCCGCTTGATCGCAACGGCGATCTGCCGGGCGCGCCGGGCAATAGCAACACCAATTCCAGCAACAACTTAACCAGTTTGAAAACGGTGAACGTGCAACAAGCAACGGGCGCCGCCGCGGCGACCACGGCCGTGACGATATCGGCCAACTTGCAAGGTTCGCAAGCCATTTTCCCCGGCGCTTCCGTTACTGCGGCGCTTGACAGAAACACCGTGAATTTTGGCCAGCCCGGCAAGGATATTTTAATTCCCGGCGGCTCGGACAGCATGCAGCGCGGCGATAAATTCACCGTCAGCACCGGCGCGGGCCTGAATTATACCTATCGCTATGGCGGCTTCACCTACAGCCGAAGCGTGACGGGTGCTGGCAATGGCGACAGCGGACAAAACACCCAGGCCCGCCAATTGGTCATGCCGAATAATGCCTTCACAGTTCCCGCTAACAGCACGGTGGTGCACGTGGCCTCGCCCGCAAACGGCCTGATCAGTGGCGATGTGGTGACCTTCTCTGGCGTTAGTGGCATCGTAGGCGGCGCTCCCAACACTTACGATCTTGCTGCCCTCAACACGTCGTTTGTAGTGTCCAACGTCACGGCCAACGGATTTGATATTACCCTTCCTACGGCTTCCACCAATGCGGCTCCCGGAACCAGTGGCGGCGCTTCCGCGCTTGCGCAAACCCGCCCCTTTGCCGGCAATATTTTGGATGCCAGCACGGAAACACAGGCCTTCCTAGCCACCACCGGCACCAGCAGCTTCCTGCCTTCGGCATTGGGCTTTACGATTACCACCCAAGCCACCGGCACGGTGACGTTCCAATACACAAGTTCAACGCCGAACGCGCAGCTGCACCAGTTCAACAACCTGGACAATCTGGCGAACGCGATCAACGCCGTTTCGGGCCTCAGCGCGCAAATATCCAGCGGCAGGCTCTATGTTGGTGCGACAGACGCCAACGCCGCGATTAGCTTTGCCAACGTGCAGACGGCAGGCAATGCCGGCCCGCCCGTGCAATCGGGTATCGACTGGGTGCGTGAACTGGGATTGTCGAACATCGGCATCGGTGATGACCGCTTCAACTCGCTGGATTCACTTGCCACGATCATTAAAGCCTCGGCAGGTCTTTCTGCCACGGTCAGCAATGATCTGACGAGTGCTTCGCTCGCGATCAACGTGAATGATCCGCTCGACACGGTTTCCTTCACGGATTTGCCGATTCCCGGCGCGACGACCTATCCTTCGGCTACGCCTTTCAATACAACGGTCGGCAGCAATGTTGTCACAGTAAGCAGCCCGTCGCCCAACGGATTCAAAACGGGGGATTTGGTGAGTTTAGACGACACTGCCTTTGGTGCCTTGAACACGCCCATTTCACTGGGTACCGGCTCAACCATTAAAACAGGCGCTTTAGCCGGTTCGCACACTATCACCTTTGGTGCCGCTGCCGGCCCGGCCAATCTGGTCAACGGCGATATCGTGCATATCGATCCCACGACGCTGTCGACGTATCCGAACGGTGTCATTAACGGTATTCCGGTGACGGATTTAAGCGGTGCTTTCGTCGTGTCTAACGTGGATACGGTCGGCCATACATTCGATATCACCGTTGCGACGGCTTCAGCAGGCGCTACGCAAACCTTTACGCTGGGCGCCAGCGATGCAGTGACGGTGTCGCATACCTTCAACGGCATACCGATTCAGGATTTCAGTGGGAAATTCCCCATCGTCGTAACTGGTCCCTCGACGTTTACGATTGATCTGCCCATTGCCGCCTCGGCATCCGGCGGAACAGGTTTGGCAGGCCTCAAAGTCACCCCGCCCAATAACAGCGGCTCCATTCTGGCTGCGTTAGGGTTGGTGGCGTCATTAAATGGCACCTCGTATACTACGCCTGCAACGCTAGGGCCCATTGGACCTGAATACGACCCGACGAATTCCGGAAAAAATATGGCGGGTGGCGGCATTCAGCCCCAATACAGCCAGAATTTGCAGGTGTATGACTCGCTAGGTACCGGCCATAACGTCAAAGTGTCGTTTATCAAAACGGCGGTCAATACCTGGGCAGTGGAATTATATGCGGTTGATCCCACCCAAGTATCCTCGACCTTTGCCGATGGCTTGCTAGCCTATGGATCGCTCACTTTCAACGGTGACGGTTCGCTGCGCAGCGTAAGCTCCGGCATTTCTTCGGGCATCAATGTGCCCTGGACGGACGGCGCCCTGCAAAGCACCATCTCATTTAACTGGGGTACGGCGGGTGTGCCTGCCGGTACACCAAACGCAACACAGATTGGCGGAGTGGATGGCATGACGCAGTTTGATACGGCGTATAAAATCAACTCCATCGCACAAAACGGTGCGGCGGTGGGTGAGTTGACCAACGTTTCAATTGACAGCCAGGGCTATGTGATTGCCAATTTCAATAACGGCCAATCGCAGAAACTCTATAAAATCCCGCTGGCTACCTTCAGCGACCCCGATCAGATGACGGCAAGCAGCGGCAACGCCTTCCAGCAATCCGCCGCCTCGGGCGAGCCGAACTTGCGCGAATCCGGCCTCAACGGCGCCGGCAAGCTGCAATCCTCGGCGCTGGAGTCCTCCACGGTGGATATTTCCACCGAGCTGACCAACATCATCATCGCCCAGCGTAACTATCAGGCCAACGCTAAGGTGATCGAAGAATCGAACACGATGCTGGACGACCTGAACAACATTATTCGCTAAACCTAAATACCGCGATATATTAACTATATATCGCGGTATTTACCTTTTGGTAATAATAGTAAATATTTTGGCCTATTTTTTTCGAATAATGATTGACAACGAATCACCAATTATCTACTTCTAAGATAATGGCTAAGCGGAAACTACCTATTGCGGTTTCGGCCTGCCACACTCACAATTTTTAGTACACGCCAATTTTTAATACCTGCAATTCATAAGGAATATTTCACATGCCGCAAAAAAACGCCCGTAAAGACAATTCGGCCCAGAAACTCCAACTCTCCGGCAAGCGTAAAATCCCCGTATCGGGCAAACTCGCCAAGGCGTCTTATGAACCCGAACCCGCCATCACCAACATGATGATGGATGCGCGCTACCTGCGCCAGTCCTCCGCCCTGATCCAGGATGCCCTACAACGCGGTTTTGACGTGCTCCAGCTGGCTAACGGCGACATCGTCACCACCGGCACCAAAACCATCGTCTATCAATATTCATGGGATGATTCCCGCGGCAAGCTGGCCCGCATCAAAGTCACCGAAAGCGGCGGCAACATGCGCAAATCCGGCAAAGGCGACGTAGATGCCGACATGATGGAAGACGCCGAAGCATAAGGCTTTATACATTGAATACAAAAACCCCGCTCCGGCGGGGTTTTTTAATGCAACTTGAATTCCCCGTTACAAAAACTTACCTGCGCCGGCTTGATAAGCTCGCACGACGCCACGGTGACCGAATGCAACCGCCCGTCCAGCGAGCGTTCCCAAAAGGTGAGGAATTTTTTCAGCTGTGGGAAATTTGGCGTAAGATCAAGGTCCTGCCAGGTATAACTCTGCAAAAGTACGGGGTGATCGGGGAGGTGATAAAGAATTTCCGCAGTAGTCAGCCGCCAGTCCGTCAATAGCTTCTCAATAGGCAGTTTCTCAATATCCTGCATATATTGCTCCGCTAAGTCCTACATGCACTCAAACCTTATCCTAGCATAAAATCCCTAAAAAAGGAACAAAATCTAGCCCGCAGCCTCGCTTTCGGCGTGGTCAAAGCCATAATATTCGCGCATTTTGTCCTTCACCGCCTGGCCCGGCTCGCCGCTGCCCATCTCCACCACCACCGCAAAATCCGGGATAGCGCCCATGCGCACCGCTTCCACAAACGGCTCATGCAGCAGCGCGCTGCACACGGCGTAGAGATACATCAGGCCGCCCTGCTTATCCTGCCCGGGAATGAAATAGACATTCACCTTCTTCTCCGCCGCCAAGCGCTGTTGATGCGAGGGCAGGCGGCGGTAAATCTCAAACGGGTCGATATCGACCATAGTCTCTACCGTTCACGCCCTAACACTTCGCGGGCCTTCTCCGCCGCCGTGCGAATTACTTTATACGCGCCCGCCACCAACACTTTCGGCTGTGCTGCCGCAAAGCGCATGCCGCTGCTATCGGCCTTAAACCCGTCCTCCTGCAGCTTGCGGCGGAAATCGGCGTCGTTCGCGCCGCCTTCTTCATCTTCCGGTTTGTCGCTCATGCCACCGCATCCTTCTCCGCCAGTTGCACTATCAGCGCCGCCCCGGCCACAATATCGCCCGTAACCGACCCGGCGGCTTTAATATCCTCCACCAGCGGTGCGATCAGCTCCATTAGTTCTTGCGGCACTTCGATGCGTGCCACCGGGAATTTAATCGACACGCCCGCCTCGGATTTGGTTTTGCGAATCTGCGCCAGCACTTCCACCGCTGCAATCCCCGCTGCCTCCGCCTCGCTGTCACGCGGATACAGATGCCCTTGCGGCCAATTGCCGCGCGCATGCACCGACGCGCCGGGGAACAGATGCTGATAAATCTCCTCCGTCACATGCGGCACGAACGGCGCAAACAAACGCAGCACCGTGTGCAGGCAGTGATAGAGCGTGGAAAGCGCCGACGGGTCTTTCTCGTATGCCCGCGCCTTCACCAGCTCCAGATAATTATCGCAGAAATCATTCCAGAAAAAATCCTCCACGGCGAGCCGCGCATCGCAATATTCAAACCGCGCGAATTCTGTGCCGGCCTTCTCTACCGCATGTGACAAGCGCGTGATGATCCACTTATCGAGCGGCGTACTTGGCGCAAGCTTCGGCGCGCTCTCCAACGATTCCAATTGCAGCGCCACGAAATTCGCCGCGTTCCAGAGTTTCGTCACCAGCTTGCGGCCTATCTTGAGCAAATCCTCCGAAAACGCCGTATCCGCGCCGAGGCGCGACGTGGACGCCCAGTAGCGCACCGCATCCGAACTTTTTTCGTGAATCAAACTCACCGGCGTCACCACATTACCCTTGGATTTACTCATCTTCGATTTATCCGCCGCCAAGCACCAGCCGGAAATCATCAAATGCTTCCACGGAATCGAATCCGCATGCAAATACGCCTTCACAATCGTATAAAACGCCCACGAACGAATAATCTCATGCGCCTGCGGCCGGATATCCGCCGGAAATAATTTCTCATACCGCCCGTTACCCGGCGCCAGCGCCCGCGCACTAATCTGCGGGGTGAGGGAGGAGGTGGCCCAGGTGTCCATCACGTCGATATCAGCTTTAATCGCAATTTCAGTATTAGCTTTAAAAAGCAGCTCTCCGTTAATGCTAAAAATATCTTCGGTAGTTATGCAGGTTCTAAAATTTTCTGCTTTATTGATTGCCAGAATATCGTCTGGAAGTGGGCGATCAGAGGAAACTTTATAGCCTTCCGTGATTTTTGATATTCCTTTAGGTAGGTCCACCATAGGATTGACAGGCAATCTCCCCTTGGTTGTGAGGGGCTGCCAGTCTTTACTGTCTCCACGTTCTCTTGCATACCACACCGGAAACGGCACGCCAAAAAACCGCTGCCGCGAAATGCACCAATCTTCCTTGAGGCCATCAATCCACTGATCCAGACGCAATTTCATAAACTCCGGATGCCAATCGCACGCCGCGGATTTTTCTTTCAATGCCGCTTGTTTGTCCGTGATGCGAATGAACCATTGATGCGTCGGAATGATTTCGATCGGCGTGCCGGAACGCTCGGCGCATTTCACCGTGTGGGTGATATTCGTTTGCTTAAGAATTTTATTTTCGGCCGTCAGCAGCTCAACAATTTTCGCATGCGCCTGTTTGGGTTTGAGGCCCTGCAACGCCTGCGCCTTGTCATTCCCGCGAAAGCGGGAATCCAGTTCTTCCTTGGTGAACGACGCAACAAAAAGCTCGTTCTCAAAATCAATTTTGCCGTCCTGTTTCAGCGCCGGCCGCATCGGCAACTTATACTTCCTCCACCACTCCTTATCCGTATCATCCCCAAACGTGCAGCACATCACGAGCCCTGAGCCGAATTCCTTGTCCACCGCCTCGTCCGCAATCATCGGCACTTTTACGCCAAACAGCGGCGTCACCGCGTGCGCATCTTTATATTTCGCCGCGTTGCTATCCTCCGGGTGATACATCACCGCCACGCACGCCCCCAATAACTCCGGCCGCGTCGTCGCAATCACAATCGGAAACTCTTCTCTGCCCTCTGCCCTTTGCACTCTGAACTCTACGTCATACATCGCGCCCTGCATTTCCTTATTCTCAATCTCCGCCTGCGCGATCGCCGTTTGGTCCACCCAGTCCCAATAGGTCGGGCGGAAATCGCGGTACGCTTCGCCCTTTTGCAGCAGCTCGATGAACGAGGCTTGGCTAAGCGCCACTACCTCATCGCTCACCGTTTGATATTCCTGTTTCCAATCCACGCTGAGCGCAATGCTGCGGAACAGCGCGCGGAATTCCTCTTCCGCGCCCGCCACCACTTCGCGGCAATCGGCGATGAACGCCTCGCGCGATTCATACGCCGCGGCTTTTTTGCCTTTGATTTTTTCCACCAGCCGCTCGGTCGGCAGCCCGTTATCGTCAAACCCCATCGGGTAAAAAACGTTCTTACCCGTCATACGCTGATAGCGCGCCACAAAATCCGCCTGCGTGTAACTGAACACATGGCCCATATGCAAAACGCCCGACACGGTCGGCGGCGGCGTATCCACTACGAAATTCGCCTCACGGCCTTCCTCGGGGTTCCACGCATGCACGCCTTCGCGTTCCCACAACGCTTGCAGGCGGGCTTCCGCTTCCAGATGATCGTATTGTTTCGGCAGCGATTTCATAAGGTTTGAAATAATACCAGGATTTCCGCGCTTCGCAACGGCTTTAAGCGCCCGAATTAAGCTGCTTCATCCAGTTCTGCAACTCTTCCTCAAACCGGTGATTGGCGCCATATTCCGCTGCCATGCGCTGCTCCACCTCGGCGCTGGGCGTGCCCGGCCCATGCTCCAAAACCTTCCCAAACTCCGCCAGATCATAATTCCCCGCGCGCTCCGCCGTCTTAAACGCCTCGTAGCGCGAAGGGGGAATGGAGGCATACGCATAATGCTTGGAGCCGTCCGCCAGCGTGCCCTGCACTAGCACCAGGATCTGCAGATCGGCGTCTATCTGTTCCAGCAACTCCTGCGGGGTTTGGGGCATATTCGTGTTCATGCAGGTTGCACTCCTACATTAAAACCGCCCTGTTGGAAAGAAGGCGTTTCTACCCGCCCGCCCGGCTGCCCTGCCGCTTGTGCCTGCGCGCCTTCGATATTAAATTCATTCTTGCGTACGAACAGCGCTTGAATAGCCGTGGACACCAACCCCACCGCACCGGCGACCCTTAAACCCATTGGTTTTCCTTCCATAATGCTGCCCACCAGCAGGCCCAAACATACGGTGAATTGCACGACGGAAGAGATCAGCACCGGATTTTCATCCGCGAAATGTTTGATGCGGTCTATAATGCCCATCTGCTTGCTTTCCGATTCCGCGAAACGCAACGCATCACTCGGCTTTTCTTTCGTCGCCATTTTCTCTTTGCCGAAAAGAATATTGGCATATGACCACACCGCAATGGCGCCCAGCGCCACATAAGTATAGCCGGTGGAACCTACCGCGAATTGTTCAATACCAAAGCCAATGGTGAACATTTCAGCGATAGTGGAAAGCCCGGCGCTCGATTCCACGGGGTATTTGCGCGGGCTCAGCACTTTGCCAATCGTGCCCGGCGCTTCTTCCGAATGGAGCCTGGCTTCCTCGACAAGCTGGCGCTGGTTTTCCTTGCTGCCGTAAAGCAAGGAGATAATGCGCCCCGTGCCGGCAAATGCCGCATAGGCAATCAAAAACGGATCGCCGCTCGAGGCTACGCTGATATCCATCGCCAGCTTCAAGCCCGCCACAATGCGCGGCGCATTTTCGCGAATGACGCCGATCGCGCCGCCAGTTAACCCCACGGTTTTGCTTTCGCTGTTTTGGAAGGGAAGGGTGGCGGGTTGCTCGCTCATGCGGGCTGCATGCCAAAGTCGTCTCCGCGCGATTGCAGAGAAATATTTTCCACCTGCTGCCTCGGCGCACCTTCCTTCTGCGCGCCCTCCACATTAAAATCGTTTTTGCGCACGAACGCGGCTTGCATCAGATTGGCGGCGATGAAGAAAGCGCCCGCCACCGCATAAAGCGGTGTGACGGAGCCTTTGCTCATAATACCGCCCACCATCATCACCACCGACATGGTCAGGCTGACGAGAGAAGAAACCAGCACCGGATTATTCTTGGTCATTTCCTTAATGCGCCCCAAAAATCCCACCGGCTTGCTTTCGCTTTGCGTGAAATGAAGTGATTGCGCATCGCCCTGTTTTTCTTCCTGTGCGCCGCCCTCCTTGCCGAACAGAATATTGCCGTAAACCCATAACGAAACCAGGCCCACCGAAAGCGGCGACAGACCGGAAAGATCAAACCCTTTTTGCTTGGCGTCTGCCACCGGTTTCGCAAATTCCCGCGCTGCATTCACCAGGCTTTCCACGCCATAGCCGGTTTCAAACAGCTCGGCGATCATGGCCAGGCCCGCGCTGGACTCTACCGGATATTTGCGTGGGTGCAGCGCCTTACCGAGCGTACTGGGCTCGGCTTCGCGCGCACCGGTTTCCTGCGCCACCTTACGCTGATTTTCCTTCGTGCCGTACACCATCAACAATACGCGCGATGTGATCGCGAAGGCGGAATAACCGATCATAAACGGATCGAGGCTGAATGCAGTGGTCAAATCCCCCGCCAGCTTCAGACCGCCCACGATGCGCGGTGCGTTCTCGCGGATCGTGTCCATGAACGAGCCGCTCATGCCCACGGCTTTGCTCTCGCTGTCAGCGAAAACGAGCGTGTCGGGAGCGTTGCCAGGTTGCATATGAAAGCTCACATAGGGGATAAATAGCTAAGCCGTTACAGTATATTAACTGTTTCGCTCGCTCAACATAATTATACAAAAATACCGATGGAAATAAATCCGCTCGCCGCCTGCGCAGGGCACATTAAAAGCGATATATAATTCAAAATATTAAGCCGCCGCGCCAGATGCTTCCGACTGCCCGGTATGCGCTTTGGGCACGCTGCAATAGACCTCATTGCCGTTGCCCACATATTGCACCTTGGACAGGGCATTAAAGGCCTTGGCAATGCCGCGGCCGTTGGGTTCATTGAGCTTGAGCAGGTTTTTCTCATCCGTGAGATAAGTGCGCCAATCAAAGCCGGCGCCCTCATCGCGCACCACCACCTTGATCACGTCTTCCTCCTGGCTGAAATGCAGCCGTACCTTGCGGCCGGCATAGTCCGGTTTGTTCGCATGTGCTTGCAGGCGCTCTTCCCACACACCGCCCAGCAGCCAGGCGCGTTTTTGCGCATAGCCGATCGCCAGGTTCCCGTGTTCGATCGCATTGGAAAGCAGTTCCATCAGCCCGCCCGCGACTTGTTCCGGCGCATTGCTGAGCTGCGCGATAGTGGCACACAGATTGCGTGCCTCGGCATGCGTGGAAAGCAAAAATTCGCCTTCGGCCAGCAGGCGCAAGCTAGAGCGGCTGCTATCCAGCTGCTGCAGCATCTCTTCGCGCATCATGCACTCATTGCCGCACGAATGCAGCAGCGCGACCAGAATTTCCGGGTGGAACGGTTTGGTCAGATAATAATATGCCCCCGCTTCCAGGCCCTGGCGCATCTGCACCACACCCACGTCGCCGGTTTGCATAATCACCAGAATATGCCGCAGCTGCGGATCGGCCTTCATACGCCGCAGCAATTCCATGCCATCCACGCCCGGCATCATCTTATCGAGCAGCGCGATGTCGAATGCGTTCGGGTTGGCCTGCATATATGCCCAGGCGCTTTCCGCGTCGGTAAACGGCCGCGGCAGAAAACCGGCGCTCTCCACGCCTTTGATTAAGATCATCAGATTGATCTCGTCATCGTCGAGTACGAGTACGGAACGTTTTTTGGTCATGGTCTTAGTCCTTCCATTTCTTGCAGCCGGATGATTTTTTTACCTTCCTCCAGCAACGCGGGGATGACGAATGTAACATGCGCGCCGGGCGGCGGAACATTGTTTTCCGCCCAGATGCTGCCGTTATGCGCTTCTACGATACGGCGGCAGATCGACAGGCCAAGGCCCGTGCCACCGGCGCCGGTATTGGTGCGGCTGCTTTGCTTGAACGATTCAAAGATCATTTCTTTTTCTTCCTCCGGAATGCCGATTCCCTGATCGATCACGGAAATAGAAATCGCAGGCTGATCGTGCAAGTTCGCCCGTTGCAGCGCAAGCGTAATCGTGCCGCCCTGCGGCGAGAACTTCACCGCGTTGCCCAACAGATTAGTGATCACCTGAACAATTTTGTCCTGGTCGCACACCGTATATGCCGCCTGTTCATCCGCCTGGCATTGCAGCGTGATATGCTTGTCCTGCGCCAGCGAGCGCATCATTTCCATGGAAGCGGAAATAGCATCGCGCAAATCGGAGCGGGTAAATGAAAACACATGCTCGCCATGCTCCAGCCGCGCTAGGTCCAGCACCTCGTCTACCAGCTTGGACAGGCGGTTGGCTCCGCTTTGGATCAGCTCGAAATATTGTTTGATCTGCGCGGCGGGTGCCGAGAGATGCTCACGAATGCCGTAGGAAGAAAAGCTGATCAGCGCGTGCAGCGGCGTGCGAAATTCATGGCTCATATTGCGCAGAAATTCGCTCTTGGCGGCGCTCGCCGCTTCGGCGCTGTGCATCGCGTCTTCCAGCGCCCGCGTACGTTCCACCACCTTGTGCTCCAGCGTTTCGTTAGAATGCATCAGCTCATCGTCTCGTTTGCGCACTTCCGTCAGCATCGCGTTGAAGGCGCGCGCCAGCATGCCTGTCTCATCCGGGTAGCCCTCGCGGGCCGATAGCGTGTAATCGCCGTTAGCGGTAATCGTCTGCGCGGTTTCCGCCAGCTCGAGAATCGGCGCGCTAATCGTGCGCTGGAAATAAAACGCCAGCAGCACCGTGCCCACCAGCACCAATATCGTCACCGAACCGCTGATAAACAGAATTTTCTTGATATAGGCATCAATCTCTCGCGTGTCCGACGCGATAAACACTTTGCCGATCGAACTTCCGCCTTCCACGATATCTTGCGCGATGGTGAGCAGATTGTCCTGGTTGGGCGGCAGCAGGCTGACCTGCGGCGGGCAATCGTGGCTATTCACATGGTAATCGGCAAACAGCGCGCCCTTCGCATCGTAAATACATGCCGTCAGCACCGACGGGCTGAGGCGAAACATTTCCAGGTTTTTGCGCGCCCGGTCGTCATCAAGAAACAGCAGTGCTGCGCTGTTGCGATCACCCGTGAGTGCCGCGTTCACCTGCAGCTCATGCGCCTTGCCGATGCGCATATCGTAAATCAAATACGAGGTAATAGCCGCCACCGTCAGCATCACTGCGCCAATGCTGATGCCCATGATCGTGAGGGTGAGCTTATATTTAATCGACATCATAAATTGCAAAGCGGGCAAGCCCCGGCTCCTTCATTTCCAGAGTTTGAGTCTAGGCAAGAAATATTAATAACAGCCTAAAAACTATAGGAAACTTCTTAAGTTTTGCTTCCGGATACGCAGTAAATGGGAAACGCGCTGTTAACGCCCGAGCAAGGCCTGAAGTCCCTGGTGTGTCTGGCGCCACGGCCGCGGCAGATTTGTGCTGGAAATAGAGGGTAATTTTTCATGAAATACAATAGTTTCCTCCTGCGGCGGCACCTCCGCGTTGGGGCCGAACAGTGCCGTCATCTGGCCATGCCGGTTCAGTCCCTGCCATTGCGCGGCGAATTGCTCGTAATTCACCGCCTTCTCCTGCGGCGCTGCCTGGCCTGTGCAGCGGGCCAGGGATTTGATCACGCGCCATAAATCTTTTTCGCTGCCCGGCACCCGGTCATCCCAATATTCGCTTTGCAGCGGCGCTAGCGCCAAGCCGCGTTTAATGGCGGCGCGCTGAAACGCTTGTTCCTTGATCAACCGCGCTTCTTTTTGTTCTGTACTGACGGCGTCGCCCGCATAATCCCGATTGTTCACCACCATATCCAGATTATCGAACCGCTCGATTTCGCGGCCTTGCTTGTCCACCAGCGAGGAATCCACCGCCAGCGCCCGGTTATGCGCGCTCTCGCCGGGCTTGGCCAGCAGCCCCGCCTCCAGCCACGCCGGGTCTGCATTAGCGTAGAGCGCCTGCGCCGCATCCACGGTGCGCAGGCCGTCATAGACGCGCAATTTCCAGCCCTGATGCTGATAGAGGTCAATCGCCGCATCCACCACCACATCCGCCAATTGTTTATGTAGCAACAGCGGTGCGCCGCGCAGATAGGCCTGCCCGAATTTATTCACCCGGTCGTCCATTGTGGTAGTGGCATAGACCTGCGGGCTGACGCGCAGCAGCTGATTATTTTGCGTATAGACCAAACTATCCTGCGCATACGCCACCACCACCTCCAGCGGATCCACCCCACCGCACAAGTCCATGCGCGCCGGTTTGCGGTATTGCGCGAGGTCCACCAGCGGCAGCTTATTGCTACCCAGCAGGCGCATCGCCCAGGAAATCGCGTGATCGAGCATAAGGCCTAGCGGTTCAGATTGTTCAGCGTCGCCGAGCGGTATTCGCGCCGATGCGTCACATGCACCACCCAGGCGGTAGCCAGCATAAACACCAGCGGATGAATAAACCACCCCAGCGCCGCCAGCCCAAAATAATACGCCCGCAGGCCATTGTTGAAATGCCTCGCCGCATTGGCCACCAGATACGCGCCCTTTTCCGCAATCAGCTCATGCTCACTCACCCGCTCATGCGCGCTTGGCGCCGCGGCGACGAAAATCCCCGCATAATTATATTGCCGCATCGACCACGTATATTTGAAGAACGAATAGATGAAGATGAGAATCAGCAGGAAAATCTTGGTCTCCCACAAAAATCCATTCCCCTGCTCGGCAAACGGAATCGCCCCGATAATCGCCGAGGCTTTTTCGTGATAGCCCAGCATGGTCATCAGCCCGAGCAGAATAAAGATCGTCGTATTGGCAAAAAACGTGATGCTGCGCGACAGATTGCCGATCATGATGGCATCCATCGTGCGCTGCTCGCGCTTGAGCATCTCGCGCATCCAGTCGAGCCGGTAGCGCGACGTCGCCGCCAGCAAATTCCCCTGCCCCGGTTGATCCGCATAATGCGTATACGCCGCCCAACTCGCGAGAAAAAACGCCAGGGCCAGGCCATCAAGCCAATATTGCTGAAGCAGTTCCATAGGTAGCTTTCTATAACAAAATCAAAGGCCGGGGAAGGGGAATTGTCATGAAACCTTCACACACACGGGCAGGTTTGGGGTGTACCTAATAGCATATTATTAACAAGGAGGAATTTATGATCGCGTTTCTACAAGACCCTGCAAAAAAAGAACAAGTGGATAATTCCCTGCGCGATAAAGGCCCGAACAATCCCCATAAAGAGATACGGCTTGAACCATCGCCACTTGAATTCAAAACCGTAGATATGTTGAAAAACTCCAACATACCCGCAGAATTAATCGACAATAAATTGCTACATTCTTACGGAATGGTCATCGCGCGCACCCAGAAAAATCTCGACGCACATGTGGAACTTATTAAATCAGGCGGCAAGAAAAATCCTGCCGATAACAACTCTTGATTTCCGCGATGTAGTGCGAGCGGATCTTGTAATGAGCCCATTGATTTCTAAAGAGTTTGGAGGCGGTGATGCAATTTTTGAGGATCTTAATATTAAAGAACAAGATCTGCGCCGGAAATATCTGAATTTAACTGCGAAAAAAGAGGGGCTGACTGCGGATTTAGAAGAGGAAGTAAGAAGCGCCGCAGGTGGAAAATACAAAGACAAAGCGGAAGCGATTGCCCAAGATTTTGTTACTCTCGGCACCAAGGCGCTTGAGGTGGAAGCGAAGAAAGCAGAGAAGACCGCGCCCGTGAACCTCAAAAAAACTGGCGCTCCAGCGCCGGATACAAATGATGGCAAGCCTATTCCCGCGCCGCCGCCTAAACCTATAATTCGCTAAGCATCCGCCCTCCTTGTCATCCCGGACAAGGCGCCAGCAGGCGCCGCGATCCGGGATCCATGGTGCATCCATCGTATCCATCGGTAGATGCGTCAGTAGACGCATCGTGGCACGATCGGCCTCCTGGCCGATCTACTTCACGCGCATCATTATGCTGAACTCTGGATCCCGTGCTCGCTCGCCTACTGGCTCACTCCACGGGATGACAACAACTTCCGCGTCGCCGCCTCCACATCCTTTTCCCGCATCAAGCTCTCGCCGACCAGGAAGCAGTGAATGTCGCTCTCGCTGAGCCGCTGCATGTCCTCATGCGTAAAAATCCCGCTTTCGCTGATGCCCAGCACGCCCTTCGGCAAACGCTTCGCCAGCGATTCGGACACTTCCAGCGACACCTCAAACGTCGCCAGGCTGCGGTTGTTGATGCCGATCATGGTTGCGCCCGGCAGATGCGTGCCCGCGCGCTCCAGCTCGCGCGCGTCATGCACTTCGATCAGCGCGTCCATGCCCAGCGACTGGCTGGCATGCAGCAGCTCCGCCGCTTGCGCATCGCTTAGGGCCGCCATAATCAGCAGCGCACAATCCGCCGCCAGCGCGCGCGATTCGATGATCTGATACGGGTCCAGCATGAAATCCTTGCGCAGCACCGGCAAATCGCACGCGCTGCGCGCCTCGCCCAGATATGCATCCATTCCTTGAAAATACGGCTTGTCGGTCAGCACCGACAAACACGCCGCGCCGCCTTTTGCATAGGCTTCCGCCAGCCGCATAGGGTGAAAATCCGCCCGGATAATGCCCTTGCTTGGACTGGCTTTTTTGATTTCGGCGATCAGCCCGAACCCGCCCGCCTGCACCTTGCGTTCCAGCGCCGCCTGAAACCCGCGCGGCGGCAGCGCGTCTTTGGCCTCCGCCAGTAGCGCGTTTTCGCGGCGCTCCTTTTTTTGCAGGTGCACATGCTCGCGCTTGCGGGCGCAAATTTCCGATAAAATATCCATAAAGGCTTTTTCCGCCCAATTTATTTACTTGTCAATGAGATGAAAGCTGCTATCCCACTAAGGTATGCGCATTGACCCCTCCATTTTCGATACGATCCGCGCCACCATCCCGCCCATTCACCGCGCCGGCTGGCCGTTTATCACCGCTTTTGCCGTAGTCAGCCTGCTGCTCGGCATGATCTGGCACCCGTTTGCCTGGGTCGGCCTGCTCGCCACGCTCTGGTGCGTCTACTTCTTTCGCGATCCGTTCCGCGTCACGCCCATCCGCGAAGGGTTGGTCATCAGCCCGGCTGACGGCTTGGTGCAGAAAATCGCCACTGTCGCCCCGCCGGTGGAGCTTGGCATCGGCACGCAAGAGCGCATCCGCATCAGCATTTTCCTCAACGTGTTTGACGTGCATGTCAACCGCATCCCCCACGAAGGCACAATCAGCCGCCTGCATTACGTGCCCGGCACGTTTGTGAACGCCGCGCTCGACAAAGCCAGCGAAGACAATGAACGCCAGCTGGTGCGCATTAGCCTCGCCGACGGCCGCGACATTGGCGTCGTGCAAATCGCCGGCTGGGTGGCCAGGCGCATTCTATGCGATCTGAAAGAAGGGCAGGGCGTAAAAACCGGCGAGCGTTTCGGCATCATCCGCTTCGGCAGCCGCGTGGATGTCTACCTGCCGCCGGACGTCACACCGCTGGTGATCGAAGGCCAATATATGATCGGCGGCGAAACCATCCTCGCCGATCTCAGCAGCGCCGAAGTCCTGCGCGTTGGCGTGCGGCATTGATCTATGCAGCGGCGTCGTGATGATCCTGAGCGCCTCCGCCGCCGCCTGCTGCGCGAACAACCGCTCTCGCGTCTATTTCCCAATTTAATCACCATCGCCGGCCTGTGTTGCGGCCTCTCCGCCGTGCGTTTTGCGCTGGCCGAGCGTTGGGAATTTTCGGTGGCGTTCATCCTCGCCGCGGCGATTATCGACGGCATGGACGGCCGCATCGCCCGCCTGCTCGGCGCCACGTCGCTCTTCGGTGCACAGCTCGATTCGCTGTCGGATTTTGTGTGCTTCGGCGTCTCGCCCGCCATCGTGATGTATCTGTGGCAGACGCATGAAGTGCGGGGCCTGGGCTGGGCGACTGTGCTGTTCTTCGCCGTGTGCTGCGCCCTGCGCCTGGCGCGTTTCAACACCGCGCTCACCGAAGGCAAAGAAGCGCCCTGGCAGAAACAATTTTTTACCGGCGTGCCGTCTCCCGCCGGCGGCATTCTCTGCCTGCTGCCGCTCATGGCGACGCTCCATCTGGATATGCCGGTAGAGATTCCGCCGCTGCTGATCGTGCTGTATATGCTGGTTATCGGCGGTCTCATGGCCAGCCGCATCCCCACCTTCGCCGCCAAGCATATCCACATCAAGCCGGAGTTGATTTTGCCCGTGACCGTGCTGTGCGTGCTGCTGCTGGCGTTATTTTTTATCGAACCCTGGGGCACCGTATGCGGCCTGGGCGTGGTGTATCTATGCACGATTCCGTTTAGCTATCTGCGCTGGCGGAGGCTCAGCCGTAGCGCAGCTTCATAAACAGCACCAGCCCCGCCAGCACAAAGGCGATACCGTTGGCGATGATGAGCGACATGCTACCGATCATTAGCCCGTACAGCATCCAGATAAACAGGCCCGTGGTAATCAGCGTATACATGCCCAGCGACAGGCTGGCGGTATCGCGCGTCCGCAGCACTTTGGCCACTTGCGGAATATAAGCGCCGGTTGTCAGCAGCGCCGCCGTGCCGCCCACCCATTCGGGATTCATAATCATGATGCTATCTTCTATCGTATTCGGTATATAAAGCAAATGCCCAAGACACTGCTCCCCTCCGGTTGTTACGATCTGCTGCCGCCTTACGCGGCGCAGGACACGCAGCTGCAATCCTGTCTGTTGAATGTGTTTGAATCTTTCGGCTATGCGCAGGCTGCCCCGCCGCTGCTGGAATTTACCGAAAGCCTGCTCGCCGGCCGCGGCGCGGCGCTCTCGCGGCAAGTGGTGCGCGTGATGGATGCGGGTGCGCAAAAAGTCATGGGCGTGCGCGCCGACTTCACCATGCAGATCGCGCGTCTGGCCGCCACGCGCCTGGCTGATGTTCCGCGCCCGCTGCGGCTGTCTTACGCCGGGAATGTGTTGCGCATGCATTCCGATCATGCGCGCGAAAGCCGCCAGACGCGCCAGGCCGGCATCGAACTGATCGGCGCCGGCAGCGCCAGCGCGGATGCCGAAGCGATTTTCGTCGTTGCCCAGGCGCTGCGTGCCGCCGGCGTCAACACATTCACCATCGATCTCAACCTGCCGCTGCTCGCCACCTCGCTACTGTCGGAAGACGCGCTGTCGCCCGAAGAGCTGGCCGATATTCTCTCCGCCATTGCGCATAAGGATTCGGGCGCGCTGCGCGGTATGAAGCTGCGCTATGCTAAAATGCTGGCCACGCTCGTGGCCATCGCCGGCCCGGCCAATCAGGCGCTCAGCCAGCTGCGCCAGCTGAATCTGCCCGAGATGCTAGGGCCCGCGCTCGACTCGCTAAACGAAGTGATCGGCTTGCTCACCCCGCTCGCCGAAGGCGGCATTTCGCTTACCCTAGACCCCGCCGAGGCGCGCGGCTTTGAATATCACACCGGCATCACCTTCTCCATCTTAGCGGCCGGCAGCGCCAGCGAACTCGGTCGCGGCGGCCGCTACCGTCTGGAGACCGGCGAGGAAGCCACCGGCGCTACGCTCTATGTAGATGCGATTCGCTCGTTGCTGCACCCACCCGCGCCGCGTCCTCGCGTATTGGTGGTGGATGCAAATGCGCATGTGCTGACCGAGCTGCATGCGCAGGGCTTCGTCACGCTGCTAGCCTTGAACGAATTTGATG
>Ga0206917_1055_pt1 | contig 32793 bp, 19 predicted proteins | sample Alteio_BWOrgHeat_68_FD_152931 | JGI IMG/M metagenome (GOLD analysis project Ga0206917, IMG submission 152931) | Enriched cells from forest soil in Barre Woods Harvard Forest LTER site, Petersham, Massachusetts, United States -... | ecosystem: Environmental > Terrestrial > Soil > Temperate forest >...
ATTTGGATGGCAAGCCGCAGGCATTCAGCGGCAAGATCGCGTTTATCAGCCCGGAAGTGGATCCGATTACGGGGCAAGTTCGCGTGTGGGCGGAAGTCGACAATCGGGACGGACGGCTGCGGCCTGGGCAGGCGGCGATGATGAAGGTGCGGAAGTAGATAGTCGTTAGTTATTAGTCGCCGGTTCTTAACTCTATGACTAAGCCGCAGGCATCTATTGAACGATCGATGGCGTTGCGGACGCGGGCGGATTTGGTTTCGACCGCGGTGGAGAGCGTTGGGGCGACGACTTGGATCGTGAAGGATCCGCTGACGCTCGAACATTTTCAGTTTTCGGCGGAAGAGTATGCGCTGCTTGAGTGGTTGCGCGAGCCGGTTTCGATCGCGGAGCTGCAGCGATTGTTTCAGCGCCGGTTTGCGCCGCAGACGATTACGCCGACGACGGTTTGGGATTTTTTGAGCAAGTTGCACGCGGCAGGACTGCTCATCAGCGATTCGCCCGGGCAGGGACACGAACTGCTGGAGAGGCGGAAGCGAGAACAGTTTCGCAAGGTCGCCTATTCGTGGAGCGGGCTGCTCGGCATTCGGTTTCGCGGCGTCGATCCGGATCGGTTTTTGTCGGCCGTTCACGCGAGCTGCCGCTGGCTTTTCTCGCCGCTGACGATGATGGCAGTGACGGGATTACTGCTCTATGCGGCGTCCCTCGTGTTCGGTCACTTCGAGGAGTTCCGCAATCGTTTGCCGGAGCTTTCGGCGCTCGTCGATTGGCGGAATTTGCCTTGGCTCCTGCTTGCGATCGGCATGGCGAAGGCGCTGCATGAATTGGGGCACGCGCTCGCGTGCAAACATTTTGGCGGCGAAGTGCATGAGATGGGGTTTATGCTGCTCGTGTTCGCACCCTGCTTGTACTGCGATGTGACGGATGCGTGGCGGTTACCAAGCAAGTGGCGGCGGATCGCCGTCTCGAGCGCCGGCGTGGTGGTCGAACTGACGCTTGCGGCAGCGGCCACGATCGTGTGGTGGTACGCACAGCCGGGTGTGGTGCAGCTGGTCGCGCTCAACATCATGGTGATTTGCACGCTCAACACGTTGCTGATCAACGGGAATCCACTTCTGCGATACGACGGCTACTATATTTTTTCCGATCTCATGGAGGTGCCGAATTTGTGGCAGCGCTCGCGCGAAGCGCTGCAATATTTCCGGACGGAATGGATCATGGGACAACCGGCGGCGGACGATCCGTTGCTTCCGCCACGGCAGAGGCCGTGGCTTGCGGCGTATGCCGTTGCGTCAAAGATTTATCTGTCGATGGTTTGTGTGCTGATTGTGTGGGGACTGGCGAAGACGCTGTCGCCGTATCATTTGGAAAGTCTCGCGTATGCGATTGGCTTCACCGTGCTGGGGAGCGCGCTGGTGTCGCCGGTGCGCGGAGCCGTTGAGCTTGCCCGGAATCCGGTGAAACGTGCCGAGTTGCAGCAAGGTCGCGTCGCACTCGTGGCGGCGGTTGGTCTGGCGATCGCCGTCGGCGTGCTAGTTATTCCAGTCGATTACAACGTTTCGGCGCCGCTCGTTCTGCTTCCTGCCGATGCAGCCCGCGTTTATGCCACGAAGGAAGGCACGCTCGAATCCATGTTGCCGGCCGGGAGCAAGGTGATGCAGGGGGAAACGATCGGCAAGCTCGCGAACGTGGAAACGGATTTAGAAATCGCCCGGCTCGAAGGGGAATGCAAACTGCGCCAAATGCATGTCGAGCATTTAGAACGGCTGCGTGGAATCGATCATGAGGCAAATGATCAGTTGCCCACGGCACGCACGGCGCTCGCAGACAGCGAGCGGCGACTCGAAAACTGCCGCAACGAAGCGCGGCGATTGACGCTAACATCGCCGGTCGACGGGATTGTGATCCCGGCACCGCGCGTGGCTAAAACTCATCGTAGCGAAGGCCGATTACCGGGGTGGACGGGTTCGCTGCTGGACGAATCGGCGCGCGGCGCCCGCGTGCAGCCTGGCACACTAACGTGCATGATCGGCGATCCGCAGCAGATGTCTGCGACACTGCTTGTAGACGATGCGGAGGTGAAGTTTTTGCAGCCCGGCCAGCGGGCTCGGCTCAGCATTGAACAATTGCCGGGCCAAGTTGTTGAGGGCGAGGTGGTCGAGGTATCGCGTCACGAAGCCACGGATAACGACCGCGCGAAAGGCGCTAAAGCCGATTTTTCAGCCCTGCAGGCCGGGCTAATTGCGCCGGGTCATGAAGGCGCGCACTACGAAGTGCGCGTTCGATTGAACAATGAGCCGCAGGCGGGGCTCGTCATCGGAGGTCGCGGCGAGGCGAAGATCGCGACGGAGCGTGTGACGCTTGCGCGGCGGATTACGCGGTATCTAGCGCAGACGTTTCGTTTGCCGATTTAGGCGTCGCTGATCCGGCCTCGAAGAGGCCAGCTACAGAAGCAGCGTTACGGGATTGCGAAGACGAAACCGGTGTAAATGGCTGCTGTCCCAACCGCTGCATACCCGTCGCAGGGCGGATAGTTCCACCGCCATGGGTTGCAATCGCCCGGTCGATAATAACCGAGCGTGTAAACGCACTCGGTTGGGCAATCGGCGAGCATGCAGTATGGCAGGCACGGAACGGTGCCGAAGAAGTGGGCCGCTGAGCAGGCAGGTTGCAAGAAGCAGTCGCCACAGCAGTAGCGGCAACCGCAAACGTAGCCGTATCGCTCGGCGTTGACCTCCTCAAAGTAGAGCGGATTGTAGCAGGTGCAGGTTGCCTCCCATTGGTAGCAAAGCGCCGGCCAGCAACGGCACGCGCAATTGGGCCCGGCGTTGATTTGATTCCAACAGCCCGCGGCAAAATCGGTCGGCGTGTCGCCGCTCGGCTGCGCGATGTTGATTCCAAGTTGGCACAACGGCTTAAACACCGCTGCGGCGCACGGATCCGGTCGTGACGTGTTGGTAGGCGGAACGGTGCCTAGGGGAGCCGGCAGTTGGCCCGGCGCCGAATTGTCTGGGTTCGTTTGCAGTCCGTCGAAGTTTGCTTGATGAGTTTCCCAGCGGGCCCTCGAAGGCAAATACGCACCGGCGTCGATCGGCGTGTCGCTGAGCACGGCGTCGCAAGGTGTATTCTGTAGCTTCACCCCTTCAAACGGATCTTTCGTGGCCGCCGCGGATTTGGCGGCGCCCGGTGACAACGCCGTCTCGGCTATTCCTGACTCGCTTAATAACCCGAGCAGGGTGACTACCGCGAAAACGCATCTGGATGAGTTGCGGAGATATGTGGCACGCATATGACGGCACCGCTATCAAGAAAAGTTGTGCGAAGGGAATCGAGCGCTCATCTTCTTCGGCGAATGGGTGGGCGTGGGTTGAGCGAACCTTTCTTATGGGTTGTAGCGGCGCGGAAATAATCGATTGGATGTGGCTCCGTCAGATCAACGCTGCTTGCATCTCTGGAATCGTCGCAAGTCTTGGCAGCTAAATGGGATAGAACTCGACAGAATGTTTGACACACCCCCCCGGTCGTCGTGATAATAGGTGTGCTGCCAAATTTGGCCGCAAACGCCGGCCAAAATCGAACTTGGCTCGGATTCGGGCCGCCTTCTCTTCCATCATTAGGTTTCGCGTTATGCGACTGTCTTGGTTCACGTTGTCGCAACGAGAGCGGCGGAGTATGCGCGCCCGGCGTCGAGCGGCGCGGGCGTCTTTACGCGTGCGGCAGCTGGAGCGACGCCGAGTGTTGGATGGCGCTGCGACGTCGGTAGTGGTGAGCGCCGTCACGGCGCCCGTCGCACCGGCGGCGGTTCCGACTCCTACCCCAACGCCGACTACACCGACGACGCCCACGACCAGTTCTCCCACGGAAGCAGTTTCAAAAACGCCCGTGGTGATAAGCGTAACACCGGCTTCCGGCGGCAGCGCGCCGTCGGACGTCCATGGCGATTTGGCTCAGGGGTCAGTCGTCAACTCTCCGCCGTCGCTTGTCGTGCAGTTGGATCAGAATCTGAACGAAGGCCAGCAGCTAAATCTGAGTGGCGTGAACCCCGCGCCACCGCTGGCCTTATTCATCGATCCCGATGCGGGGGACACGCATACGGCGACCGTTGATTGGGGTGACGGCGTGACCGAAAGCCCGACCATCAACGAGTCTGGCGGAATCGGGACGCTCGGCGGGACGCACGTTTATGCGGACCAGGGCACGTACACCGTCACGGTGACCGTAAAAGATAACAATGGCGGCACGGCTACGGGCAGCTTTAAGGCGATCGTAGCCTCAGTAGCGCCAACTGCGACGCTCTCCAACAGCGGGCCCGTGAACGAAGGCGCTCCAAGCGCGACCGTCACGTTTACGAACCAGCTCGATAGCAGCGCCGATACGGCGGCCGGATTCCACTATGCATACGACCTGAACAACGACGGCACGTTTGATGTCGGCGATGGGACGTACGGGGGATCGGTAACGAGCGCAAGCCAGAACGTGCCGGCCAATCTTCTGACCCAAGGCCCAAGCGACCATACCGTGGCTGCCCGGATCATCGATAAAGATGGGCAATTCACCAACTACACGACGACCATCCACGTCAACAATGTGGCTCCGACGCTGACAAATATCTCGGGTGATACGATCAACGAGAATTCGCTGGCGACGATCAAGGCCACCATCGTCGATCCGAGTTCGACGGACACGTTCGAGGTCAATGTCGATTGGATGGACGGTGCGACGGCTACGATCAGCGGTTTGGGTTCGGCGGACACGTCGGGAACCATTGGCACAACAACTTACCAGTGGTCGGCTAACTCGCGTACTCTTCAGTTGACTCATCAGTACCTCGATGACGGCCCTTCTACAGCACCGAGTGATACGTACAACGTTTCCCTTAAGGTGAAGGATAGCGACGGTGGTGAAACGGGGCCGTACACGGCGCCAGTCGTTGTGAACGATTTGCCGCCGGTGCTGGTCGTGCAACAACCGCAGAATGTCTTCGAAGGAGACACACTCAACCTGAGCGGCGTAGGTGCGCCGCCGCTGGGATTGTTCGTCGACAGCGGTTCGCTCGATACCCATACCGCCACGGTGAATTGGGGTGACGGTAATCCCACGCAAAATGCCACGCTCCTTCCGGCAATAGGTGCGACCGCACTGGGCGGTACGCACGTGTACGCCGACGATGGTGCGTATACCGTCACGGTAACCGTCACCGATAAGGACGGGCTAAGCGACTCGCACTCGTTTATCGTCAACGTTGCGAACCGCAATCCAGTGGTGACCGTACCTCCCGGCAATCAGTTCGTGCTGGAAGGTACCACGCTCACCTTCGCCCAATTGGCGAAGTTCACGGATGCCGGATTCGACAATTCGGCCAATCCTAACCCGGCGGTGCCTCCAAATATTACCGATCCAACTCACGAGTCATTTACTTACGACGTCGACTGGGGCGATGGTACCGGGGCAATTGCTGGCCAAACTATTTCCGATGTAAATGGAGGGCCGGGAACACCATCGAGCGGTACGATCGGGGGCAGTCACACTTACGCGGACGACGGCACTTACAAGGTCACCGTCACCGTGCATGACGACAATGGGGGCGTTGGATCAGCCTCTTTCCAAGTGGTCGTTTCCAACCAGAATCCGATTGTAACCACGCCGCATGGCAATCAAACCGTAACGGAAGGCAGCCTGCTAACATTTAGCGATCTGGCAAACTTCAAGGACTTCGGTTTCGATAATCTGTCCAATCCCAATCCGGCGACACCGCAGATTGCGGACCCGCAGCACGAAACATTTACGTATGACATCAATTGGGGCGATGGTCGCGATGCGATTACGGGCGCGAGCGTTTCGGATGTAAGTGGCGGCGCGGGTATTCCTTCGAGTGGCACGATCGTCAGCAATCACGTGTATGCGGATGACGGCGACTACAAAGTCACGATAACCGTGCACGACGACAACGGCGGCAGCGGCACGGTGTCGTTCAACGTGCACGTCGACAATGCCAACCCGGTCGTTGCCACGCCGCACGGCAATCAATCGATCTTCGAAGGCGATACCGTTGCGTTCAACAATTTGGCGACGTTTACGGATGCGGGCTTCAACAATACGTCCAATCCGAATCCCGCGGTTCCGCCTAATATCACCGACCCGACGCATGAGACGTTCACATACGACATCAACTGGGGCGACGGCGCTACGGTTTCGGGACAAACCGTTTCCGATGTCGATGGCGGGCCGGGAAACCTGTCGACCGGCACGATCGCGGGTAGTCATACGTACGCAGATGACGGTACTTACGCTGTGACCGTTACTGTGCACGATGATAACGGCGGCGTTGGCACGGGGACGTTCAACGTTACGGTCGCGAATAAGAATCCAGTCGTTACCGCCCCGCCCGGCAATCAGTTCGTGCTGGAAGGAACGACGCTAAACTTCGCTCAACTGGCGAAGTTCACGGATGCCGGCTTCGATAATACGGCCAATCCCAACCCGGCGGTGCCACCGAATATTACCGATCCACTTCACGAGTCGTTTACCTACGACGTCGATTGGGGTGACGGTCGCAATGCGATTTCCGGACAGAGCGTTTCCGACGTGGACGGTGGGCCGGGAACTCCGTCGAGCGGTACGATCGCGGGCAGCCATACTTACGCGGATGACGGCACCTACAAGGTCACCATCACCGTGCATGACGACAACGGTGGTGTGGGCTCGGCGTCATTCCAAGTGATCGTTTCCAACCAGAGTCCGAGTATCACCGCGCCGCACGGGAATCAGACTGTAACGGAAGGCAGCCTGCTTTCGTTCAATGATTTGGCGACCTTCAAAGATTTCGGTTTCGATAATCCCTTCAATCCCAATCCGGCGACGCCGCAGATTGCCGATCCGCAGCACGAATCGTTCACGTACGATGTCAACTGGGGCGATGGCCGGGACGCGATTACGGGCGCGAGCGTTAGCTATACGAGCGGCAGTCCGGGCGTGCCATCGAGCGGCGCCATCGCCGGCAGCCATACGTATGCGGATGATGGCGACTACAAAGTCACGATCACCGTTCACGACGACAACGGCGGCAGCAACTCCGTGTCGTTCAACGTACACGTCGATAACGCTAACCCGGTAGTTACCACGCCGCATGGCGACCGATCGATCTTCGAAGGCGATGCGGTTTCGTTTAACGACCTGGCGACGTTCACGGACCCTGGGTCAGATAATCCGTTCAATCCCAATCCGGCGACGCCACAGATTGCCGATCCGCAGCACGAATCGTTTACGTACGACATCGATTGGGGTGATGGCCGCGACGCGGTGGCGGGCGTCAGTGTTGCCGATTCCGACAGTGGTCCTGGCACACCCTCAACCGGCGCGATTTCGGCGAGCCACACGTACGCAGATGATGGCGTGTACAAGGTCACGGTCACGGTGCACGACGACAACGGCGGCACGGGCACAACCTCGTTCTTGGTAACAGTCGCCAATAAGGATCCCGTCGTCACGGCTCCGCACGGCGATCAGTCGATCCTGGAAGGCGGTAAGATCGATTTCGACGATCTCGCCACTTTCACCGATGCCGGTTCCGACAACCCATTCAATAACAATCCGTTCATGCCACCGGCGGTAGGCAATCCGAAGGCGGAGACATTCACCTATGACATCGATTGGGGAGATGGTCATGGAGTCTCCGCCCAGAGCGTCGCGGACACCGATAACGGGCCCGGCACGTCATCTAGTGGCGTGATTAAAAACTCTCACCAATATGCGGATAACGGCGACTACACGGTGATCGTAACCGTGCATGACGACAACGGCGGCAAGGGAACTGCCATGTTCACGGTGCACGTCGCTAACGTCGAACCGACGCTCACCGGCACGACCGGCCTCAACGTGAACGAAGGCAGTGCGTTTTCGCTCAACGGGCTGGGTGTGGGCGTGACGGACCCAGGGTTCAATAATCTGGCGAATAAGGGAAATGCATCGAACGGCGGTCAATTCGAAGAAACGCTTTCCGCGTCGACAATCAACTGGGGCGACGGCACGGCGACGGAAACATTTCCGCCACTGACCCTGTTGGTGCAATCTTCTACCGGCCCGGGACCGACGACGGCAACGTTCCCCAACGCAACCCACACGTACGCCGACGATGGTACTTACACAGTTTCGGTCACGATCAAAGACGACGACATGCAGTCGTTCGTCACACGGACATTCCAAATTCATGTGAACAATGTCGTGCCGACGCTGGGAACCGTGGGCAATCAAGGCGGCAATCAATCCCTGCACGAGAGCGACCTGCTGTCGATCACGAATATCGGCTCGCTTACCGATCCGGGTTTCAATAACCCGCAGAATCCGCTCTCGCCGGGCGGAAGCGTCGAAGTGTTTCGATATTTTGTCGATTGGGGCGACGGCACTACGGCTTCTACAGGACAAGCGTCGATCGACAACGTCGGCAGCGTAGGCATTCCGACCGCTGCCAGCTTCGACGGCAGTCACGTGTACGCGGACGATGGCACGTACACCGTACACGTCCGAGTCGCGGACGATGATATGACAGCGTATTCGAATTCGGCCAAGTTCTCGAACGGCACGAACGGCGTCGACTTCGTCGAAAAGACGTTCACTGTCACCGTCACGAACGTGAACCCTACGATCGACACCTTCGGCGGCACGGATGTAAACATCCAGGGCAATACGACGATCACCGGTTCGTATCATGATCCCGGCTTCGATAACCTGAACAATCAAAACCAGCCGCTACCGGGCCAGACGAACATCACGGATATCAAGCACGAATCGTTCACGCGCGTGATCGATTGGGGCGACGGCACGGTCGACACAATCCACGATTACGCGGCGACGCACACCGGCAATGACCCCATTACCATCACGGTCACCGGTCCCGGCGTTAATCAGACTCTCAACGTGACAAACTTCGGCGCCAACAGCACCGCCGTGTTACGGTTGGTCAGCTCGCAGGATGTCACATTGCCGGGCGGTCAGCTGTACACGTTCAAGATCGATTGGGGCAACGGCACCGTTCAGGAGTTCACGCTTTCGCTGAAAAATCCGACGTTCCCAACCACCGAGGCGGAAACGTTAGGCCATCCGAATAATATTCCCAGCACGCCGAAGCTGGCGAGCACGACCGTCGTCGGTTCGACGCGCGTCAGCGGCGATGCGGCGAACGACACCACGGGATCGTTCAGCATCACGCATAACTACACGGGTCCGCCCGATCCGCTCCACTCGTCGGCGCCGGTTCCGATCACAGTGACGGTCATCGACGACAACAACGGGCCGGCGACTGCCACGATCCAAGTGAAGAACCCGGGCATTACGTCGGTCAACATCCGGATTGATACGACGCCGCAAGTGCCGCGGCTGGTGTTCGCGCCGCTGCAGTTGCCGCAGGTGTTACTCGACCAAGCAACCAACGCTGCCCAGAACTTGGAAACGACCACGGTGCCGGCGGCGCCAGGCGAGCAATTGGCGAGTTCAGACCGCTATTTGGAGCTGGTGGTCATTTCGCCCGAGGGAAAAGAGATGGAGCGTTACCGCTTGCGGGACGATGCCATCTCAGACCTGCGCCGCCTGATCGCCACGTTGCCGGATAACCACTACCGGATTTATCTGGTGCGCACGGATAACAGCACGCGGCGGCTGGTGATTGATGTGTTCGTCCGCCGTGGCCACGCAATCGATCCTACGGATCAGTCCGAAGGAACGCGCGACCGGCCGCCCGAGGGTTCGCAGCAGAACCAAACGCAACCGCTGGAGAACAATCCGCAGTTGCAGCCGATCGTGCCAAGCGATTCATCGACCAAGACGAACGAGCCCGGTTTGCCGGCAGAGCAAGTTTCGACTGCGAACGCGCCCGCGAACACGGCGGATGTGAGAACAGTGGAACAGCCAACATCGACGGACGAGTTGCCGCGTGCCTCGCGGCTGCGATGGGCGTTGCCGCTCGCGGGTTTAGGTCTGGCAGCGAATCGAGGAAATTGGGCCAAGGATTTGGAGGCGGCGTTTTCGCAGGCTGACGAGCGGGCCTGGCAGCGACTTCGGCGGGCGGGCCGCCGGCGGCTGGTGAAATGACCGTTGGGGTTGGGTTTCGAAGTTTTCTTGCAGTTTGATTAAAATGGCCGTGAAGTCGGCAGCAACTTAGAGCGGGGGCCTAACGGCGCGCCACACCATGCGAACTTGTCACGCCTGCAATCGCGAATTCGATACGACGTCTTTAGTGACGGGCAAATGCCCCCACTGCGGCGCCGTATTGCGCAAACTGGCCCAGCGAACGATCGATGATGCGCGGTTGCCACCTGATGCCGGCAAAACGCAAGACATCAAAATCATCGTCGATGCACCAGCCGATCAGAAGGATACGAATGTCGGCGGCGCCACCATTCAGTTGAACACCTTCTTCGATCTCGACGAATATCGCAAGAAAGATCAGCCGGCCGGCGAGCATTCGCTGGAAGGACTGCCGAAGAGGGACGATGATGCCGATACGCCGACGCCGCCCGCCATACCGAAATCGCCCACCGTCGCCGATCGCGCGGATATGACGATGGACCTTGATGCGTACTCCGCGGCGCAACAATCGCCTGAAACGCCGCAGAAGTCAACGCGTCGATCGACCCACACGTTCGAGAGCGATCGAACCATCGATTTGGATATGACGTCGGACGACGCGTCCCAACTGGATTCGCAGTGGCGCGGCACTATCGAGCAAGGAACGAAGCAAGGCCACACGATTCGGCAACGCGAAACGGTGACGGGCTTCCGCTCGTCGCTGCCCGTGAAATCGCGATACGTGCGCGAAAAGAGGAAATCAGGAGTCACCGTTCCGCCACCGAAATCGGCCGCCGAAGTGCCCGATTATGAGCTACTCGATATCATCGGCGAGGGCGGCATGGGCGTCGTGTATGCGGCGCATCAGTCGTCAATTGCCCGCACCGTCGCCGTGAAAATGCTCAAACCTTCGGCGAAGATTCGCGAGGAGCAGCGGGACAAATTCATCTCGGAAGCGGTCGTCACCGGCGAGCTCGATCATCCGAACATCGTGCCGATTTACGATCTCGGCTCGAACGACCAGGGTGCGCTGTTCTACTCGATGAAGCGGGTCCGGGGCACTCCGTGGGATAAGGTCATCAATCAAAAGCAGCTCGATGAAAATCTAAGCATCCTGCTGCGCGTGGCCGACGCGGTGGCCTTCGCCCATGCGGGCGGCGTCATTCATCGCGACTTGAAGCCCGAGAATGTGATGCTCGGCGACTACGGCGAAGTGCTGGTCATGGACTGGGGGCTGGCGCGGATCACGCCCGAGTTCGCGCACGTCGATTCGGTGTACCAGGCGGAGAGCCTCGGCGGCACACCGGCGTACATGTCGCCGGAAATGACCAAGGGCCCGGTCACCCAGATTGACAAGACGAGCGACGTCTACCTGCTGGGCGCAATCCTGTACGAGATTATCGGCGGCGTCCCGCCCCACTCGGGGCGCGACGTAATGCAATGCCTTATGGCGGCGTCGCAAAACCGGATCGACCCGATTCGGTACGACGGCGAGCTGAAGGAAATTGCCCTCAAGGCGATGGCCACTCAGCAGGCAGACCGCTACCAAACGGTGAAAGAGCTGCAAGAAGCGATTCGCGTTTACAATTCGCATTCGGAGAGCCTTGTTCTCTCAGCCCATGCGAACCAGAACCTGCAGAAAGCGCGAAATGAGAACGACTACCAGTTGTTTGCGCGGGCTCTGTACGGGTTCCAGGAATCGCTGACGCTGTGGAACGACAACCACCGCGCTCGCTTGCTTCTCACCGAAACGCAGCGCGATTACGCGACGTCGGCGCTCGAAAAGGGCGACTTGGATTTGGCGGCTTCTCTCTTGGATGCGAAGCATCCCGAGCACCAAGCGCTGATCAAGCGGATCGACAAAGCCCGTGCCGAACGCAATGCGCGGCAGCGCCGGTTGCGACTTGCGAAGCAAGCTGTCGCGGCGCTGATCGTGGGAATTATCGCCACCGTATCGTTCGCGTACTTCCAAGTCAGCCGGGCGCGCGACGTGGCGGTCACGCAAAAACAGATCGCCGAAGATGCGCAGAAGGAAGAAGCGCGGCAGAAGCAAGTGGCCATCGCCGCTGAGCAGAATGAAGCTGAGCAGCGAAAACTGGCCGAAGAAGCCAAGGTGCAAGAAGAGCAGCAAAAGATCGCGGCCATCGCGGCCGAGAAGGAAGCGAAGGTTCAGGAAAAGAAGGCGATCGACGCCAAGCAAGCAGAAGAGTACGAAGCGTACATCGCACAAATTGGCCTCGCGAACGCGAAGATCAACGAGAACGCGTACGACAATGCGCTCGACTTGCTAAAAGGCAGCAAGCCGGAGTTGCGAAATTGGGAGTGGGGCCGGCTGACGCATTTGTGCGAACTGGGCGCCGCGAACTTTAAGTTCGCTGGCCCCGTGAACACGGTGATCTATTCGCCCGATGGCCGCACATTCGCGGCAGGAGACCTGACCGGTAAGGTCACGATTCGAGAAACGAACTCCGGCAAGGAAATTCTTCAACACGTCGCTGGCAAGTGCGTTTTCTCGCTCGCCTATTCGCCCAATGGCCGTTACCTGGCGATCGGCAGCAACAACAAGGGAATCGAGATCCTCGACGTAAGCAGTGAGGGACTTCAACGGAAGGATATGACGGTCAAAACGCTGTCTGGTCATACGGATGGCGTCCTCACCGTGCGGTTTTCGCCCGATGGTCGCCAATTGCTAAGTGGTTCGTACGACAACACGGCACGCCTGTGGGATGTCGCGACGGGCACCCAATTGCAGGCGCTAAAAGGCCACAGCTGGTGGGTGTGGGCCGCCGAGTTTTCTCCGGATGGCGACCGCATCGTCACCGCTGGGCAAGATAGCAAAGCGATTGTCTGGCAGAAGAAGGCCGCCAAGCCAGGAGAACAATCGGTTGACGCTGCTCAAGCCTACGCACAAGTAACCGAATTCACGGGTCACGATGGGGCCGTGTACAGCGCGAAGTTTTCGCCAAATGGCAAGCTCGTGGCCACCGGTGGTTACGACAAGAAAGTGCTGGTCTGGGATCCCGCCGAGGCGCACCCGACCGATATCGCGGCGCGCCTCGATGGCCAACCCGATGCCAAACCAAACTACCTGCGGCTCGTGGGGCACGATGGGCCCGTGCGAAGCGTCGCGTTCTCGCCGAACGGTAAGCTCGTACTGAGCGGCAGCGAAGACAACTCACTTCGCATTTGGGATCTTGCAACTGGCGAAGCCGTCAAAACGCTCCGTGGACACGGCAGCGGCGTGCGATCGACTACCTTCTCCCCAGATGGCGAATGGGTGCTCTCCGGCGGCGATGACGATAGTGTGCGCCTATGGAATATCCGAGGTTATGAAGAAGTCCGCGTGCTGCATGCCACGGTCTTCTCCGGCCATGAAGACGCCGTGCTCTCGGCCCGGTTCTCGCAAGATGGCCAGCACATCGTCACTGCCAGCCGCGATCGCACGGCGAGCCTGTGGGACGCCGCAACCGGTAAACCGATTAAGCGGTTCCAAGAAGGACACGACTTCCTCGTGTCGAACGCTGTCTTCTATCCCGATGGGAAACACCTGGCGACCGGTGCCGGCGACAACAGCGTACGGGTTTGGGATCTAACCGCCGGTACGCAAACCGCGGTTGTCACGCAAACCGGTCGAATCGGAACGTTGGCCGTATCGCCGGATACTAACTGGCTCGCCACCGGCAGCGCCGGATCCGATATCAAGCTCTGGAACGCCCTGACCGGCGCGCCGCTCGGTTCGCTCAAGGGCCATTCGGCGGAAATCTCGGCGCTGCAATTCGCACCCGGCGGTGGCTTACTCGCCAGTGGCGACGACCACGGACACATTCGGTTGTGGCGTTTAGAAAGTGCCAATGGCGACACTCCGCATTGGAGCTTCGACCGTGAATTGGTCGGCCACAGTTCTTCGATTTCAGGAATGCGATTCACGCCGGATGGCAAACAACTTGTTTCCGCGAGCGGCGACCGCACGTGCGCCCAGTGGGACATCGCTACGGGTGAAGAGAACCGGCAGCTGGTGCTGAAGCACAGTGAGTGGGTGTCGTCGCTCGATGTATCGCCAGATGGCAAACTCGCCCTAACCACGTGCGACGACGGCGTCGCGCGGCTTTGGCGTCTGGCCGACGCCAAGGTCCTTGCCGAAGTCAAATCGCCCGAGAAGCCGTTTAAGTCCGTGTCCTTTTCGCCCGATGGCCGCTCTGCCGTTTTAACTTCTTCGGAAGACAAAATCGTCAGCACCTGGAATCTGTCGGCGGCAGCCGGGGGCACGAATAGTGAAGGCGCGGAACTCCTTCTCGATTTCAACAAGCTTAATAGAGAAGTGTGGTCGGCCTCCTTCGCGCCCGATGGTCGCCATCTTCTGACGATCGGCGGCAACGATGCCGAGCTATGGGATCTCGGCGCGCGGCGACCGGTGGTTCGATACAGTCCGCACGGGGCGGTCGCCTCGGCGGCCGTTTCGCCCGATGGCAAACTGCTCGCCACCGGTAGCTGGGATCACTCTGCCAAGATTTGGGATACTGCGACCGGCCGCGCGCTCCGCAAGCTCGATGGCGGTCACACCGGGTACATTAACTCCGTCGAGTTCTCGCCGGATGGCTCACAGTTGCTCACCGCGAGCGACGACAACACCGCGCGGCTTTGGGACGTGCAATCCGGCAAGCCGAATGGCCCCGTGTTGAAAGGCCACACCGACCGAATACTTTCGGCGACCTTCTCGCCAGATGGCACGCGCATCCTCACCGTGAGCGGCGATAAAACAGCGCGCTTGTGGGATCGCGCAACCGGAAGCCAACTCGGCGAACCGCTGGTTGGTCACGTGTGGCCGGTCCTCTGCGGCAAGTTTTCAGCCGATGGCGAGCGCATCATCACCGGAAGCCAAGATAAGACCGCAATTATTTGGGATGTCGCTACGCGTAAGCCGTTGTTCACGCTCAAAGGCCACACGGCCGCCGTCACCTCGGTCGCCTTCTCTCCGGAAAAGGAAGGAACTCGAGCGCTTACCGGCAGCCAAGACAACATCGCCAAACTATGGGATTCGAAGACCGGCAAAGAAATCCTGTCGCTGCCCGGCCATACGCAGGAAGTCACCTCGGTAAGCTTCTCGCCCGATGGGCAGAACGTGCTCACCTCGAGCCGCGATGGCACGGCCATTATTTGGCTCGCGAAGGATTGGCGCGTTGGCGATCAAAAAGTTGCTGGCACCGGCTCGAATTAGTCGTCGGCATGCGAGCTAGCTGCGACCCGGGCGCTAAAGACTGACAGCACTGCTAGCAGCTCGGCCTCATTCTTCCTCGCGATTCGCGCCCACCCTCAAGCGCCGCACAAGCGTCTCCCGATACTGACAATGGCATAGTAGCGTTCAGGCGTGAGCTGCAATCTGCAAGCGATCAGGACCTGAACGCGCCCACTAAAGTAACGGCGGCGAACCGGTGGATAAGGCATCACGCACCGCGGAATCGGGATCCAAGCGTCGGCTGCTGGAAGCTGGCTCGGTACCGGTACTGGCTAAATTACCCGATGTAGCCTCGGAACTGCCGACTGCGCGAACCGGGAATAAGCCGGCCACGCATGACGTTGGCTATCGCTTCGATCCACCCGAACTGGCAGATCGCGGCTGGGCCAACGACGCGCACGATCGCGCCGCGCAATTCCGTACTTTGAAATCCGAGTTGGTATACTCGCCAGGCACCGTCCGCTCGTTACGGCCGCACGTGTTCGACAAAACGCGGGCGTCGCAGCGTCGCAGACCAATGCCTCGACGCGATTCACCGATATTGCCTCACGCGAATTCATTCGCCATTCCGCGCCGCGGACTTTTAGACTCGATTGGGCCCGTGTTTCGATTCGCGGTGCTGGTAGCGATCTTCACGGCCGCCGGCACATGGATTCGGCTTTCATTATTCAAAAGCCAGGGCGCCGGCGAGGGGATCGAAGCCGCCCAAATCAGTTCGCAAAAGGCAGCCTCGGGCACATCCAAGACCGTAAATCGCCCGACCCAAGCACCGACTGCATCAGGGCCCGTCGGCACCACTCCCGAATCGGGCACCCGCGTCGGCCGCGTTCGCGAAAACGACGATTTTGCAACATTGCGTGGAGACATCCTGCCGGTCGCACCGGAAACGGTCGGCAGCGCGTTGCCCGAGTTGATCGGCCCGGGCCTGCCGCGCGTGCAGATCACCGAGGCGCCCAAAGTTGTGATCGGTGACAACAGTCGCGATCAAGATAGTCCCGCAGCTCCTGCGGAAGTTGCGAGTGTGCCCGGATTCTCACCGAAATTACCATCGCGATAAACCCGCCATGTCCAGTACCAACAAGGCCTTCATCAAGGCATACCGGCACGACCAAGGCCAGCCCCAGGGCAGCCAATCTCCGCGCCCGGCCGGCGCGGAACAAGCGCGTGTGGGAACCTCCGCGGGTGCGCGTGCCGAGGTTCCTTCGATTGCGACCGCCACGCTAAGCCAAGGCGCCGGACGAGCGGCCTCCATCGCCGGCTCTGGCGTCGCAGAGAAACGGCCGCTTTCGTCGTACATCGCCGCACCGCAGCCAACGCGCGAGCTGCGTGTTGACTCGGCCGAACGTCACGAACCAAGCGCGGCGTTTCGCGCCGGCACGACGGTGGCTTCCTTCCAATGGCCGGCAATCTGCCGTGTGGTGATCCAAAAGTGCGGCGCACAGCTCGACCAGGTGACGCGACTACTGTGGGCGCGAGCGAGCGCCGGGAATTCGCTCATTGGCGTTTTCGGATTGTTTTGCGGCAGCGGCGCCACGACGACCGCCTTGTGCCTCGCCTCCCGAGCGGCAACCCGCGGCCGGCGCGTAATCATAGGCGACGGCAATTTTCGCAGCCCCGGCTTAGCAGCCCGGCTTGAAGCGGTGCCAACCGCCGGCTGGGAAGAAGTGCTCAAACATTCGGCGTCACTTCAGGACGCCGTAATCCATGCGACCGACGAAAACTTGGATGTGCTCGCGCTCGGAAACAAACTCTTGAGCGACCCGCTGCCAGTCGTCGGCGGCCTGCAAGCCGCGGTTACCGCCGGCATTCTGCGGCATGCGTACGACCTTTCCATCCTGGATATCGGGGCGTTCTTCGACCCCGTGTCTCAACCGATTTTTCTCGAACTGGTGAGCAACTTGGGCTTGGATGCGGCCGTCGCCGTGGCTGGCCCCGATCCCACCGACCGCCGCGATCTGGCGACAATCATCGAACAGCTCGATCGCACGGGCTGTGAGTTCTTAGGCGTCGTGGAAAATCGCATCGCTCCGAAAGCAGCGTAATCTCCGCATCGTTTATCTCTGTCTCTCGCGTTCGACGACTCACTCAATCGGCTCATGGCTATGTACCTAAATTATTGGCAACTTGCGTCCAAGCCGTTTGAGCCAGGCACCGATCGCACCAACTTCTTCCCGTGCGAAAGCCACGAGGCGGCCCGGTTGAAGCTGCGTTACGCGATCGAGAATCGCCGCGGGGCCGTGCTCCTCGCCGGGCCAGCGGGTGTGGGCAAAACGACGCTCCTGCAACTTTTTGCGAACGAAGCGACGGCCGAGTTTCGGCCTTACGTGCACATTGTTTTTCCGCAGATGTCGAGCCGCGAGCTGCTTGCGTACCTTGCTGAGCAACTGGGCGCACCGCCGGCCGACTCGCCGCGATATACAATTGAGGAAAGCGTTCGCCGGCTCGAAACCACTCTGCGGCACAACAATGAAAATGGACGCCACGCCGTAGTAGTCATCGACGAATCCCACCTTCTGGAAGATTGCGGCGCACTCGAAACACTGCGACTGCTGCTCAACTTCGAAGCCGGCGGTAGCCCGATGCTAACGCTTGTACTGATTGGCCAAATGAATCTGATATCGGCAATCGGACGGCTGCCGGCGCTCGAGGAGCGAATCGCCGTGAAAGCGCTGCTGCGTTCTTTCACGCTGGCCGAAACGGCTGCTTACGTTCGACACCGTCTCACTGCCGCCGGTGCGACACGCGAGATCTTCACGCCCGATGCACTCGAAGCGCTGCACTACTTAGGGCACGGCGTTGCGCGGCAGATCAACCGGCTCGGCGATCTTGCGTTGCTCGTCGGTTATGCCGACGAATTGCCCCGCCTGACCGGCAAGCAAATCGAAGCCGTCTGCGAAGAGCTGGTGACGATCGCGATTCAAGATTAACACCGCGCACCGGCTGGCACCCCCCCGGCTCTGCCGGGAATTCTTCGGGCAATGCAGTGCCGCGCGGTTAACCCCCGGCAGAGCCGGGGGCTGCCAGCGGATCGTCGAAGCAAGGCTCTCTCGCTAAAAACGAAAAAGCCCAAGGCCTCTTACGAAGCCTTGGGCTTTGATTTTTTAAGACTTCAACGGTTGCTTTAGCTACGGCGCTTGCAGCCGAAGGCCGCAACGCCCAGCAGCATCAGCAACGCGCTGGCGGGTTCCGGCACAGCAGACGAGCTGCCAAGCCCAGAGCCACTGCCCGAGGTCGCGCCAAACCGCGAACGCCAGTAGTCGTAATCCGAGGGTTGAACCCCAGGCGTTGGATCATTTTGCAACGGGCCGCCATTACGCCACAACACGTAGTCGGCCATGTCGACGACGCCGTTGTTGTTGTAGTCACCCGAAACACCAGCTGGAGCAGCGCCGGGCAAACCGATATCAATTCCCGTGAAACTCGAGAACGTGCCCACGTACCATGGCGATGCCGACAGATCGCCTATCGTCAAAGCATTGGACGCCGCGTGGGGAATCACGCTTACGCTGCCGCCATTTCCACCGATGAACAAATCGCCCGACGAATCAAACGCGAGCGAATTAGCCGTGGGGACGGAGCCGGCAGGAGTGGAAATGCCGTTCGTGGTCGAACTGGAACTCAAATCCACCTGGTGCAAAACGCTAAAATTGGTTGGATCTATAATGTAAAGCGTGTTGACCGAATTGCCGAGGTTGGCGTTCTGGGCACCATTGAAACCGCCATACAGAGCCCAAACATACGGCGAAATCGCCGTGTTATATTCGAGCGAGGTCGATGCGGAAACGAGCCCCGCGTTGACAACCGTACCCTTTGAAACCGAAATCAGGTTCGTGGAGTCCGTCACGAACAAGTTGCCAGCCGTCGACATCGACAACACCGTGTTGTTGTCAAGCCAAGCAACGCCTTGGCGCTGCTGAGTGATTGTCGTCGCCGTGCCAACCGTAGTCGAAATCGCTTGCGTCAACGGGGTGCCACCCGTCGTGCGTTTGTTGGCCAACGCTGCACTGGCGCCTTGGGAGTTGCCGGCCGTGTAATCCCAGAACGTGATTTGGCCGGAATCCGCACCAGCAACCGCGATCTTGTTGTTGCTTGGGCTCACCGCAATCTGACCGAGCCGATCATTCGGAGTGGTAGCTAGGGTTTGGCTCGCACCGTACGGGAGCGACCCTTGCGTGGCAAGATTGTAAATCGTGCCGCCGGCAGCTGACGTCGAACCGGAATCCACACCTAGCAGATTACCATTAACATTGTGGGCAGTGCCTCCCTTGTTATCAAAGGCAACATACTGGATGAACGCGTTGCTCTGCCATCCTGAGAAGGTACCAGGAGCAGAACCACCGTTCGCAACTGCCGACCCACGAGCCAAACCAAGCGTAGCCTTCGGGGTCCCATTGTTTACGCCGATCACCACATCGTTAGCCTGCAGTGCCACGGGGGGTGTTACCGGCGGAACAATCGGCGACTGGTTGATGTTGAAATTCGCGTAAATACCCACATTGTCTACGCGGTCGGTACCAGTGAGAGGCACCGTCGACGCGCCACCAAGTCCAAAGTTGGACGCGTCGGCTATTCGAAAGTACAGGTTTGCCTGATTGTTAACCGCCGTGATCGATGAAAGGTCGTATGAAAATGTATCGAGCTGCGGAGGCGAGACGGCTGAAACGGAGGACCAAGACACCGAGTTCAGACTATAACTCGCGAGGTCTGTGAAGCTTGTGCCGTTCGTACTGTATTGCACTTTGAAATCGCGCGGTCCCGTACTGCTGCTCATTTGTTCGAACTGAATGCCGATGTTCGAAAGGCTCGCTGTACTCACTTGAAATTGGAAATAGTCCCCAACAGTCCATTGGTTCACGCTAAACGATTCGTTGCTACCATTGCCGACGGGATTACTCCACGTGGCCCCTGCTAGTGCGTGATGCCCTAGTGCAAAACCAGTACCCGAATCTGCCGCGATACCCGGCCCAGATGCGGGGTAATCCGTCCCAGCAGGACAACCAGAGCTACAGCCTGCTCCTCCTGGGGGACTCGTCTCAAAAGTGAAGTTAGCGATCGGATCATTCACGGCGTTCGCACGACCGCAAAGAACACCCAAAGCCGCCAACGCCAAGGCCGCCTTCCACGCCCCATTCCCCATCCTATTCATAAAACTCATTTTCTTTTTTCTCCCGACCTATCTCTTCATGCTGCCTGATTTAGTGATGCCGCTTGAACAATATCTCTGCCCAGATTTCTGCCAACGACGGCCCATCGATGATGCTAATGAGAACGCGACCAACCGATTTCGAGACCCCCTCTATAGGGCTGTATGGATCGTGCGTTCGCCAACTGTTGATTTTAGCCAACAGGTACAACCCGTCAATGAATTCCGATGATTGGTGACGTTTTTGGTTGATTTTTAGCAAACTCTTCACAACCGTTTTGCACGGCAACTAAGTGTCGTCCCCACTTGAAGTCCGACGTTTCCGAGAGGGAGCGCTTTTCGTCACACAATTCGCCGCCACGTGTTAGGATACGGGATTGGGAATGGCTAAGGTGCGACAGGTTCGACGGATTCTACGTATGACCTTACGGCGAACGTTTTGGATGTGGCTGGAGGAGAACTTCGGGCAATCATCGGCATCTGGCGAATTTCGAAGCCTGCGCCAACTGCGAGTTGCTATCTGTAGCACGTTCTTCGTTTGTCTGGCTTTTTACGCTTCTCGAACCGATGCGCAAATGCTGCGCGTCGTCAATTACAACATCGATCAGGATACGCAGGGCAAAACCGGCGTCCCTGGGGCAGATATGACGATGGTGCTCCAGGCGATCGGCAATGCGCACCTGGCCGGCAATGCTCAACCGATCGATGTGCTTGCTCTGGAGGAGCTTTACCAAACTAAAACGACGACGCTGCAGCCGATCGTTGCGGCTCTCAATGCGATTTATCCTACGGCACATTACGTCTTCGATACGACGACAGACGCCACCACGGGCAATACGCTTACAGGCAACGGTGAGAGTGGATTAATTTACAATGCAAACACGGTGCAACTATTGGGCGCGTTGTCGGTCGGCTCGGCAAGCGGCAGCGGCGCACCTCGCGCGCCCATGCGATACAAGCTGGCCCCCAAAGGCTACAACGACCACTCCGCCGATTTTTTTCTGTACGTCAGCCACATGAAGTCCGGATCCGACGCCTCGGACATGACGCGCCGCAACGTCGAAGCGAATACGATTCGCACGAACTCCAATACGGCGGCGGTTGGGGCAAATGCGCACGTAATCTACTCGGGCGACTTGAATCTAAACGACAGCAGCGAGGCTGCTTACCAAACAATGATTTCCGGCACGTTGTCGGGCATCGGTGCGACCGGCCAGGGCATCGACGTTCTCAACTACGGCAATAACTGGAATACCACTTCGACGTACAAAGGTCTTTTCACAGAGGAAGCAACGTTCGACGAATATCGTGATGATTTTCAACTGGTCACGAGCCCAATGATCAGCCAGCCAGGCATGCAGCTCGTTCCCGGCTCACTTACCGCGTTTGGTAATGGTGGCAACATCTACCACCAGTCGGTTGCGAGCGCCAGCAATTCAGCGGCCCTGGTGGACCTAGGGCAGGCTCCTTATGACGCCAACTACCGGTCGAACGTCTTGATGGCTTTGACGACCGTGACCGACCACTTGCCGATGGTGGCAGATTACAGCTACGCCACCGCCGTCGAAGCGCCCGGTGATTTCGATCACAGCGGCGTGGTCAACGCCGCCGACTACACCCTGTGGCGAAACACGTTCGGGTCGACCACGTCCCTGGCCGCCGACGCCGACCACGACGGCGTCGTCGACATGGCCGACTACGTCATCTGGCGTGATAACACAACCGGCTCAGGTAGTGGCGCCTCGCTCGATTTTTCGACCCAGGTGCCGGAACCAAGTACGCTGTTGCTCGTGCTTAGCGGTGTGGGAGTCGTGTTTCAGTTGCGTGGCCAGCGGTTGCGATAACGCTCGAATTCGGCAACTTTAAGATTTGCCGAGGATTGCGGCCACATCGAGGCCCGCTACATCCCGACGAGCGCGACGACTAGACTAAGAGGATGGACTCGAAGCCGCATCCTGAATTGGCCACAACGCTCGATCTCGAGCGACGCCGCCGCTGCGGCTTCCCCGAAGTGATCTTCGGGCCCGGCAAAACGATCACTCAGCTCTGCGCAATCGTGGCCACCTTGCTCGAGCACCGCGAACCCGTACTCGCCACCCGCATCGATCCGCAGCAAGCAGCTGGTTTGCTGAACGCCTTCCCGCAGGGTCGATACAACGACGTGGGACGGACCTTTCGAATCGATGGCTCAGCCGACCGCGCCGGCAAACAAGCTCCGTTAACGTCATCGGCCACTTCAGGCAAAGTTTCGGTTATCTCCGCCGGGACCGGCGACCTTCCCGTAGCCGAGGAAGCCCGCGAAACACTCGATTGGATGGGCGTCGCCGTGACGATGATCCACGATGTGGGCGTCGCCGGACCGCAACGTCTGCCCGAACGGCTGAAGGATTTTCAGGACGCCGATGCAATCGTCGTCGTCGCCGGCATGGAAGGCGCACTGCCCAGCGTCGTGGGCGGGTACGTCGCGTGCCCTGTCATTGCAGTTCCCACGAGCGTAGGCTACGGCGCCAACTTCGGCGGCGTTTCGGCGCTCCTGTCGATGCTCAACAGCTGCGCGAACAACATTGCCGTCGTAAATATCGACGCCGGATTTAAAGCAGGGTTTTTAGCCGGCATGATTGCGACCCGCATGCATTCTCGCAAAGAATAATCTCCTGACGAACAGCCGGAACGCTGCTAACAACTTGCGATTGTCACGATGACGCTCGACGATCAAACACGCTCGCTGCTTCCCAAGCTCGCCCCGCGGCGGCCCGATAGTCACAAGGGCGATTACGGAAAAGCGCTCCTCATCGGCGGCTCGCGAGGAATGTGCGGCGCCATCGCAATGGCCGGCCTGAGCACGCTGCGTAGCGGCGCAGGTCTGGTAACGCTCGCCGTGCCACGATCTGTTCAAGACGCGGTGACCACCTTCAGCCCGTGCTACATGACCCACGGACTGGCCGATGCCGATGGGAAGTTTGATTCCAGCGCGGCAGACGAAGCGATCGAATTCGGAATGGCAGCCACCGTGCTCGCGCTCGGGCCCGGTTTGGGCCGCAGCGACCAACTCACCCCATTCGTCGAACAGCTCTATCGCGAAATCAAAAAGCCGATGGTGGTCGATGCCGATGCCCTATTCGCGCTTGCGTCCGTCAAGAATTTGCTGGTGTCACCCGGCGGAATGCGCATCCTAACGCCCCACCCCGTCGAGTTTGCGCGTTTGGCCGGCGGCGATCCGCCGTTGGATTCGCAGCGCATCACAGCGGCAGCCGAATTAGCCCGCCGCGATTCGTCCGGCAACACCATCGTAGTTCTTAAAGGGCACAAAACCGTCGTCACCGACGGGAAACGATTCGCCATCAATCAAACGGGTAACCCCGGAATGGCCACTGGTGGTTCGGGCGATATACTTACTGGCATCGTGACCGCCCTGCTCTGCCAAAACCTCTCGCCCTTCGATGCCGCTCGGCTGGGCGTTCATGTGCATGGTCTGGCAGGCGATCTCGCGGCGGCCGACTTGGGCGAAGTCTCGCTGATCGCTGCCGACCTGATCGAATATCTTCCCAAGGCGTTTCAACAAATCGCCGAGTAGCGTTGCGCGATGCACATTATCCGAGACTTGAACGCCATACCGATTGAAGCACTGGGCGGCGCCGTCTCGATCGGCAATTTCGACGGCGTCCACCGTGGCCACGTAGCGATTGCCGAACGCTTGTTAGAGCGAGCCACCGAGGTCGCCGGCCCGGCGATCGTATTCACGTTCGATCCACACCCCGTCCGATTGCTGCGCCCAGATCAATGTCCCCCACCGCTGACTTGGACCGAGCGCAAAGCCGAGTTGCTTGCTGGCCTCGGCGTTGATTGGATCGTCGCCTATCCGACAGACGAAGCCCTGCTTCAGCTTTCCGCGATCGACTTCTTCGACCAAATCGTGCGGCATAAGTTGCAAGCCAAAGCACTCGTGGAAGGCCCAAACTTTTTCTTCGGCCGCAACCGAGAGGGCAACATCGAACGCCTCGCAGATATGGCACGCCTCGCGAATCTATTGTTCGATGTCGTTCCACCTGTTTCCGTCGGCGGTTCGATCGTCTCCAGCTCCCGCGTGCGCGACTTGATTCGCGCCGGCAACGTTGATCATGCAAACGACCTACTCTCCGCGCCCTACCGCATTCGCGGTCTGGTAACGCACGGCGCCGGTCGCGGCGCAAAGATCGGTTTCCCGACCGCAAATCTCAGTGGCATCGATACCCTGCTTCCCGCTAATGGCGTCTACGCCGGCCGGGCCTGGGTCGATGCAATTGCCTACCCCGCAGCCATCAACCTCGGCCCCAGCCCCACCTTTAGCGACGCGATGGTCCGCGTCGAAGTGCATCTCATCGGCTACCATGAAGCACTCTACGGCCAGCCGCTCGAGGTTGACTTTCTATCCAAACTGCGGGACATTCGTCCCTTTGCGTCACCGGCGGCGCTCGTCGAGCAGCTGCAACTAGATGTGGAACAAGCGAAAGGGATCGCAACAGCATGACGATTGATTGGAGCCCGTTCACGAAAATCGTCAGCGAGTCGCAATCGTTTGTCCTCACCAGCCATATGCGGCCCGATTGCGATGCGATCGGTAGCGAGCTGGGCTTGGCCCTCGCCCTGCGCTCACTCGGCAAAACCGTGCGGATCATCAACGGCGACGGCGTGCCGCCACACATCGGCTTCATCGATCCAAACCACGATGTGCTCGTCCTCGGCCGCGATGTCGTCGCCACGGATCTGAAGTGCGACGTGCACATCGTCGTCGATACCAGCGCCTGGGGCCAACTCGGACCGATGGCAGATGTTATACGCGCCTCAAGCGTGCGAAAGGTAAACATCGATCACCACGTCAGCCAGGACGATCTCGGTGCGATCGTCTTCAAGGACGTAACCTCCGAATCCACGGGCAGACTAATCGTGCAGGCCATCAAGGCGATCGGCGTTACGCTAACGCCCCAGATGGCCACGCCGTTGTTCGCCGCGATGGGCACAGACACCGGATGGTTTCGCTTTCCGTCGGTAACCGCGGAAACGTTGGCTGTTGCGGCGAAACTTGTCGCAGTCGGCGCGAAACCAAGCGATATCTTCGCCTCACTCTACGAGCAAAACACGCTAGCGCGGCTTCTGCTGCAGGGGCGCATCCTTACCAAAATAAAATCACACCTCGGCGGCCGGCTGCTGACGACCGCGATTACGCAAGATGACCTGAACGCCGTCGGCGCCGAAGCCACCGATACCGAAGATGTCATCAATCGCCTGTTAAGCGTGGCAAAGGTCGAGGCCGCCCTGCTGTTCTTGGAGCTCGGGCCTCAAGAGACCAAAGTCAGTCTTCGCAGCCGTTCAACACTAGACGTCAACGCCGTCGCTAACGAGTTCGGCGGCGGCGGTCATAAGGCGGCATCGGGCGTCCGCTATCGCGGACCATTGAGCGAGGCGGAACCGAAAGTCATCGAAGCCATGATCGCCGCAATGAAGTAGTAGCGGCAGACTCGAATCTGGCTCAAGCAGTTGTCTCTCGACTCTCGCCGCTCAACTTCCTACCATGTTGGCATGAACGAGCGCGGTGCCGCTGCAACTGTCGACGCCACTCCAGAACGACGATCGTTCTTCGTGCGCTTTGCCGCCGTCGTGTGCGGCGGACTTGTGGCACTTTTCCCGTTCGCCGCCGGTTTGGGCGTCCTCGTCGATCCATGGCAGCGCTCGCGCCGCACGAAGAGTGCAGACGCGGACGGCGCGAAGCTCGTCCCCATTTGCCCCCTCGCCGCCTTGCCGGCCGATGGCGCTCCCCGCGCGTTCCCCGTAGTCTCCGACGTCTCCGACGCCTGGACGCATATCGCGAATCAGCGCGTCGGTATGATCTACATGAGCCGCACCGATGTCGACGGCAAGCCGACCGTCCTCGCGCTCAACGCCGAATGCCCGCACCTCGGTTGCTTCGTCGATTTTAACGCCGCCGATCAGCATTTCGAGTGCCCCTGCCATAAAAGCGCTTTCGCCAAAGACGGCGAAAAGCTTTACGGACCCAGTCGCCGTGGTCTCGATTCGTTGCCAGTTAAACTCGAAGATAACGGCGGCCAACAAGAAATCCTCGTCGCCTTCCAAAAGTTCCAGAAGGGAATCGCGGAAAGGAAGCCGGTCGAATGAATCGCTTTCTCGATTGGCTCGATCACCGCACCGGCATTCGGGAGTTCACGCACGCCGCGTTGTACGAACACATTCCCGGCGGCCCGCGCTGGCGTTACGTGTGGGGCAGCACACTCAGCTTCTGCTTCTTCGTGCAGGTCGTGACCGGCCTCATCCTGTGGACCGCCTACAGCCCGAGCGCCCAAACCGCCTGGGAAAGCGTTTTCTACATCCAAAACCAAATGATGGCTGGCTGGCTGCTTCGCGGCGTCCATCACTTCACCGCCCAAATGATGGTCGTACTGATGGCCATCCACTTCGTGCAAGTGGTCGTCGACGGTGCTTACCGCGCCCCGCGAGAAATCAACTTCTGGCTTGGCCTCATCCTGCTGCAAATCGTTCTTGGCCTCGCGCTCACTGGCTACCTGCTGCCGTGGGATCAAAAAGGCTACTGGGCCACAAAGGTCGCGACGAACATGATCGCGCTGCTCCCCGTCGTTGGTGAACCGCTACAACGGCTCGTCGTCGGCGGCAGCGATTATGGCCACCACACGCTCACGCGTTTCTTCGCCCTCCACGCCGGCGTGCTGCCAATACTGCTCGCTACGTTTCTCACGCTCCACGTGCTGCTCTTCCGCCGCCACGGACTCACAGTTCGAGATCCGAAACACGCCCCCGACACCTATTTCTGGCCCGAACAAGTTTTGCGAGACGCCGTTGCTTGCCTCGGCGTTACGATCGTCGTGCTGGTGCTCGTGCTCTGGCACTACCCACACACTCGCCCCGATTTGCTCACCGCGCAGCAACTTGGTGCCGAGCTCGGTGCACCCGCCAATCCCGCCGAAAGCTACGCCGCGGCGCGCCCAGAAACCTACTTCCTGTTCCTCTTCCAGTCACTCAAATATCTGGAAGTGTTTCCCCCGATCGTCGGCGCGATCATCGTGCCCGGCATGATCATGTTCTCGCTCTTCCTGATGCCCTTCATCGGTCGCTGGCAATTAGGCCATCGCTTCAACATCGTGTGGACGTTCGCATTGCTCGTCGGCGCCGGCGTGCTGACACTTCTCGCGTGGCGAGAAGATCACAACGGCGTCACTCCCGAGTCGCAACATTACCTCGCGGCCGTCGCGAGCGCCGAATCCGAAGCCGAGCGTGCCGTCACGCTCGCTGCGTCGCCCCAGGGAATTCCGCCGACGGGTGCACTTTCCCTGTTGCGCAGCGACCCTAAAACGCAAGGCCCGAAACTCTTCCGTCAGCATTGTGCCGCCTGCCACAGTCACGCGCCCGATTCGAAGGACGAATCGGCCGACCTGTTGCAAATCATCACAGTCGAAAAGCCGAGCGCTTCGAATTTGTGGAAATTCGGCACACTCGATTGGATGCGAGGTATCTTGGAACCCGCCAAAATCGCCGGCCCGCATTACTTCGGCAACACGAAGTTCAAAGACGGCGACATGGTAAAATTCGTGAAAGAAAAAATCGGCGACCACCTGGCCGAACTCAAGGGCGACGAGCAGGTCCAATTCAAGCAATCGATCGAAGATGCCGCGATCGCTGTCGCTGCCGAAAGCGGCCGCAAACTCGACGGCGTCACCGATGCTGACAAGCGCATCGAGGTCGGCCGCAAAGCGATCGTCGATGTGTTCGCCTGCATCGACTGCCACAAATTCCGCAAGGAAGGCGACGTTGGCATGGCCCCCGATCTCACCGGCTATGCCTCGCGCGAATGGCTCACCGCGTTCCTGAGCAACCCCGCCGACGAACGATTCTATCGCGACACGAACGACCGCATGCCGGCGTTCGCACCTCATCCGAACGACCCCGCCAATCGATTGAGCCCCGAGGACCTCGCGACGCTCGTTTCGTGGCTCCGTGGCGAGTGGTACGAACCCGCGAGCAAATAGAACTCGACCTCAACCTCTGCCGAATCGTTACAGTTTCGCGCGCCCGCATGCCGATGTCAGCATCACGACTGCGCCGTTGCGGAAGGATCCGCGCGGTGGCGTCGCTAGCAAAGGCCGTCGCGAGTTCCGCGGCGAAATGCAAATGTGGTGCAAGACGTGCCAGCAAGATACTCCCGGCGTCGCCCAGGCGGCCACCGGCCAAATCGTCTGCTCACGTTGCCAGCAACCCGTCCGCAGCCGTAAGCCCACGGCCCAAGCCCGCATCAGCGACGACGGCATCGCCCTCGACGAACAATCGGCCACGCCCGCTCCAAAGACACCACTTCTCGCCAAAGACGATTGGTCCAGCCAGCAACGCGTTCGCACGTTGGCTCGCGAACTGAAGCGGCCAACCTATACCGCGAGTAAAACCTCGGCCAGCGTTTTCGCCGATCGCCGCCGCTACGAACCGCCACACGACTTCTTCAACCCACTCGATCGCCTGCCAACGAACACACAAGCGACCGCCGGTGACACACTAAACACAACGCAGACTGAAAGCCAAATCGTCGGCTGGTTCGTCGTGATCGTTGGCGCCATCGCCTTCGCCGGCGGCGCCGGGCTCATCGCCTGGTCCTTGTCATCCAAAGTAATGACCTATTGGAACCTCGGCCTCGGCCTGGCTCTCGGCGGCCAAGGTACGCTCATCCTGGGCCTCGTGCTCGTCGCATCACGCCTGTGGCGTTACAGCCGCTTCGCCGCGCTGAAACTGCAAGACGTCCACGCGCAACTTGGCCAACTCCAACAAACGGCCGACGTCCTCACCTCAATGCGCGCCGGCGGCAGCGCCCCAACGTTCTACGCCGACCTCGCCCGCAGCGCGAGCCCGCATACGTTGGTCGCAAATCTCAAGGGCCAGATCGATCAACTGGCCACGCGTCTGAGCACCGGCGCTTAGAGTATTCCTCTCGCTCCGCAAGAGGAATTACATCTCCCGGAGCGAGATGTCTACCCTTCCACCTTCTTCGCAATCTCCTCGACCACATCCGCGCTCTTAATGCGCCACTGCTCGAGCGAATCGCGATCGCGAATCGTGACCGTGCCATCCTGCAGCGTTTGGCCATCGACCGTGATGCAGTACGGCGTGCCCGCTTCGTCCTGCCGACGATACCGCCGCCCAACCGCCCCCTTCTCGTCATAGAACGTGACGAAACGCTTCTTCAGCGCGGTGTAAATCTCCTTCGCTGCCTCCGGCATCCCGTCTTTCTTCACGAGCGGAAACACAGCCGCCTTTACCGGAGCAATGCGCGGGCTGAACTTCATGACCGTACGAGTTTGCATATCCCCTTTGTCATCCGGCGCTTGATCTTCGTGATACGCCTCGCACAAAAACGCAAGCGTGCCACGATCAGCACCGGCCGAGGGCTCGATCACATGCGGTGTAAATCGCTCGTTGGTTAAATCATCGCGATAGGTAAGATCGCGACCACTGCCGCGGTGCTTCGCGACTTTCTTACCGTCGGCGCCGTCCACCATCTCAACTTCCAAGCACCCTTCGGCATTCTTCACCAGCTTGCCTTCCATGTGGCTGCGAAGATCGAAGTCGCCGCGATGCGCAATCCCTTCCAGCTCTCCATACTCGCCCGCTGAAAGGAACGGGAAAGCGTACTCAATATCCGCCGTCCCGACCGAGTAGTGGCTCAACTCGTCCTTATCATGCTCACGCAACCGCAGCCGTTCCCCGGCAAGCCCCAAATCCGTATACCACTTCATTCGCCGATCGCGCCAATACTCGTACCATTTGCGCGACGTCGTCGGATGGCAGAAGAACTCAATCTCCATCTGCTCGAACTCGCGCGACCGGAACGTAAAATTCCGCGGCGTAATCTCGTTGCGAAAACTCTTGCCGACTTGAGCGATGCCGAACGGCACTCGCACTCGCGTGCTGTCGCACACATTTTTGAAGTTCACAAAAATGCCTTGGGCCGTCTCGGGCCGTAGGAACGCCGCGTCCTCTTCGCCCCCCATCGCGCCGACGATGGTTTTGAACATCAAATTAAACTCGCGCGGCGCGGTGAGAGTGCCGGGTTCCGTCGCCTCGGGTGCGAGAGCTTTGCTCAGGTCCTCTACCTTCGCCAGCGAGATAATTTCGCCGTGCCAAGTGATTTTGTCTGCCTCCTTCGCGCGTAGCTTGAACAGCTTTTGCGCCCGCTGCTCGATGTCCTGCGCTTCATTCTCACCAAGCGCCGTAACGAACACCTTTAGCCCTTGGTACTCGGCCCACCGTCCACGAACCTGGTCGTATCGATACCGATGCTTCGTCTCACGGCAATCAACCATCATGTCGCAGAACAAATCAAAGTGCCCCGAGCACTTCCAAACCTGCGGGTGCATAATGATCGACGCATCGAGCCCAACCATTTCGTACGTCGTCGGAGCCCCGGCCGGCTTCACCAGCTCGTTGTGGCCCGAGATCATGTCCCGCCACCAGGCGTCTTTGATATTCCGCTTCAGCTCAACGCCGAGCGGTCCGTAATCCCAGAAACCGTTAAGGCCGCCATAGATTTCGCTCGACTGAAACAAAAACCCGCGCCGACGGCACAGGGCGACTAGCTTATCCATGTCCATGAGATGACACCCGACTATTCTTTCGAAGTAAACGGCTGATTTTACCGCTGCTTGTCACCAAGCGTCTACCGCGTTGTGTGCCGCGTCACTTCGCCGTTATTCGCCAATTTGCAACATCCAACTGCGGCACAATGCGGAATCGATCGATATCCGCACAGTCGGGCAAGTCGCCCCCATTGCCGACTTCAATACAATTCCGCCCGCCAAGTGTTTCGCGCAGTGCAATCGCCAGTTGCTCGCGTAGGTCGCGATTTGCCGATTTCGCATCCGATTGCACCCTGCCCCATTCTGCTCCTGCGCGAGCGGCCGCATCGTTAAGTCGCACGCCTCCCGCGCCCGCTATTTCGCAAATCCGGCTCACGATTGCACCCGCCAAGAGAATATCCTCCAGCGTCTCCTCACCGTCAGTCCCCGCGCACAATATCGCCATGCGCGGCTCATCTTTGACAGACTCCACAACCGCCGACAGGTTCACCAACGACGCCGCAATCACCCGCCTCGCCAGCCTCGCATGGTGAAGCGCCTGCGTGCCGTTCGTCGTCGTGAGAAATACGCGTTTGTCTTCAACGCGGTCAGGCGTGAACTCGGCCGGCGAATTGCCAAGATCAAAGCCCTCGATCAACAGGCCTTTGCGCTCTCCGGCAAGTAAGACCCTTCGGCGACCCGCCTCTCGAGCTGCTACTCGAGCCTCTTCAATCTCACGAAAAGGCACAACCTCACTTGCACCCGCAGCCAGTGCAAAACAAATCGTCGTCGTCGCACGCAGCAAATCGATCACGATCGCAACGCTGCCCGCCAAATCCTCCGCCGCCACCTGGCTCGGCAGGTTAAAAACATTCAACTCTTGAACCGGCATGCAACCTTCTCTCGCTAAGACTTTCTTCGAACCGCCGCGTCACTCAGCCACCCGTGCACTCCATCCACTTCGTGGTTAGAATCTGCTGCATGCCCGTTGACAAGTCGTCCGATCGAGTTCGCCAAATGTTTGGCCGCATTGCCGGCCGATACGATTTTTTGAACCATCTCCTCTCGCTGGGCATCGACCACTATTGGCGCTGGCGAACCGTGCGTCTCGTACCGCCCGCGGGGCCGCTTCCAATTCTCGACGTCTGCACCGGCACCGGCGACCTCGCCCTCGCGTACGACCGCGCCGCCGGCCAAAAAACCCAAATCGTCGCCGGCGACTTCTGCGTCGAAATGCTCGAGATCGGCCGCGCCAAAGCAACCAAAATCGGCGCCGACTCCCGCATCGAATTCATCGAAGCCGACGCCCAAGCCCTCCCCGTCCCAACCGACGCCTTCCAAATCGTCTGCGTCGCCTTCGGCCTGCGAAACGTCGCAGACACCGACCAAGGCCTCCGCGAAATGACGCGTGCCTGCGCACCCGCCGGCCACGTCGCCGTGCTTGAATTCTCAACACCCACCTGGCAGCCCTTCAAGTCAATCTACGGCTGGTACTTTCGCCACGTGTTGCCGAGAATCGGCCGGCTCTTTGCCCGCGAATCCGGCGACGCCTACGAGTACCTCCCCACGAGTGTCGGCGAGTTCCCCCAAGGCGAAGCACTCGCCGAGCGAATGCGAGCCGCGGGCCTCGCACAAATCCGCCGCTATCCGCTCACTTTCGGCGTAGCTACACTTTATGTAGGGACGAAAGCTGTTAGCACTTAGCTTTTAGCTATTAGCCAAACGGGCCCCCAACGTCGAAACTTCTTCTGGCTAAC
>Ga0206917_1056_pt1 | contig 32726 bp, 19 predicted proteins | sample Alteio_BWOrgHeat_68_FD_152931 | JGI IMG/M metagenome (GOLD analysis project Ga0206917, IMG submission 152931) | Enriched cells from forest soil in Barre Woods Harvard Forest LTER site, Petersham, Massachusetts, United States -... | ecosystem: Environmental > Terrestrial > Soil > Temperate forest >...
GATTGTTTCTTGCACGGTCTGAGTGGGGAAACCATACATCAAGTAGGCATGCACCATGATCTTAGATTCTTTAAAATTTCTCGCCACGCGCGCAACTTGCTCGACGGTGACCCCTTTTTTCATTTTGGCGAGTAAGCGATCGGAAGCAACCTCTAAACCTCCGGACACCGCGACACAACCCGCATCGCTCATCAGTTCAGTTAATTCCGAGTTAAAACTTTTTTCAAAACGGATATTCCCCCACCAACTAAATGCTAATTTTTCTTCGACGAGGCGCTTCGAAAGCTCCTTTAAAACCGCCGGAGGTGCCGCCTCATCCACAAAATGGAACCCGCTAGACTCACTCTCTTTTGCGAGTCGTTTCATGCGATCCACAGTAATTTGCACCGGCGAAATCTCGTAGCGACCGATGTAATCCAAAGTCACATCACAAAAACTGCATTGGTGCCAATAGCAACCGTGGGCGAGCATCAGCTTGTTCCAATAAAGATCCGACCAGAATCGATGCATCGGATTCAACATCTCCACCATCGAAATATAATTTTTTACGTCCAAGCCATCCACTGTTGGAAATCCCGTTTTGCTTTGTGGAATATCGTGTTCACTCGTGTCGTTACAATATTCGATGGCACTCGCAATTTTTTCAGAACGAAGAAAGGTGCGGAAGAGTTGCGAGCGCGTGCGCTTACCCGCCCAATACTCGAGCAAGCATTCCACCGGTCGCTCGCCATCATCGAGGGTGATCGCGTCCACGAAATCAAAAATGCGGGCGTCCTTCAGGGTCCGAAGCTCCGTATTCACGTAGCCGCCACCGATGCCGATTTTAATTTCCTTTTTCCAAGCTCGAGCGATCTGTGCAATTTTTAAAGCGCCAAGCACGCACCCTGGAAAAGGGATCGTGAGAAAAATCACATCCGGTTGATTCCGCTCCAGTTTCTCCAACACTATTTTTTTCAGATAGTGATCAATGAGCGTGTTTTCTCCCAGACGTTTGATCAAAGGATCAAAACTTGGCTGGCTCGCCGCTAGTTTTTCTCCATAACGAGAAAGCGAAAAGTCCGGATCAATTTCAGAAGCGATCAAATCAGCGAGATCATCAATGTAGAGACTCGCCAAATGCTTCGCCTGATCCTGCACGCCCATTTGTCCGAAGGCCCATTGAAGATCTTCCTGCGCTAACGCTCCAAAGCGAGGACCTTCCGGCAGAAGAGTTCGAGCCGCGATCCGGTGAGCAATCGATTGATCTTTCCCTTGTAGAAATTGAATCACGGGTTCAATTGTTTTTTCGTAATCGGAAAAGGCCTCGAGAAAAAATTGGGCCGTCTCACTCTTTGGCGAGGTCTGAATTTGTTTTTGAATGTCGGCAAGCCCCGCTCGTGAAAACAACGCGAGGACCAGACTCAGCCCGAAATCAGTTTGCTCTGCAGTGATCCCCTGCTGGCGCAGGAACCCCGTAAGAAAAGTGGTGGACGGGTAAGGCGTATTGATTTGCACCAAAGGTGGTATCGCCGAGAGGACTTTCACGCATTACTAATCGGATTCTTTAGAGCTTCTCTAAATGTGCGATTTTTGACACTATTTTTGTGTAATAATGCGTCATCATTGACACAACTTACGGTAAAACCCAGGCAATGAGATAATCTAAGTTGGGGTTAATATGGGGAAATCAAAAATTGCTACGCACTTCTTTCGTCATGCGTTCATCGCGACGCTATTCATCAGCATCGGAGCGTGTAACCCGCTCGCCATTCGCGACGTCCCTGATGCAGTTGCTCCCGCTTGTAAAAACTTAGTACCTTTTGATGGTGGTGACGGATCCAGTGCCACTCCCTATATCGTTTGCAGTGCTGCTCAATTAGATCAAGTTCGTAACTACCTCTCGAGTAATTTCATTCAAACAGCAGATATTGATTTAGCATCTTATGTTTCCAGCTACGATGCCGGACTCTTTGCGCCGATCGGTTCCGCAGACGCTCCTTCGGCACCGCTCCCACACGGAGCCATTCACCATCCCTTCGAAGGTAACTACGACGGGCAAAATTACAAAATCAAAAACTTCACTTACCTCAATGCCGCAGCGGCATTTCCTGTAGGATTATTTTCAATCGTATACGGCGCCGGAGGCGGTGGAGTGATTCAAAACGTAAACATGACGAACGTGAATGTTCTGGGTGGTACGACTGTGGGCACTGGTGCCTTGGTAGGATCTTACTCAGGCGACTACAACGGAACGACCTCAAATCTTAAAAACATCAGTGTATCCGGAACCGTCAGCGCAACCGACACAGTCGGTGGAATCGTCGGCCTCATGAATAAGACCGTTCATATGACCATCAATAGTCATGCGGCCGACAAGGCATGTAACTTTACTGGAGTGGCAGTGCCAATTATCGAAGGTAGCACGAGTTCCGGTACTGTAACTGCAACTGCAGGTGTCGCGGGCGCTCCAGCCAATGCCTATCTCGGAGGACTCGCCGGCAGTGTGAATTGTGGCAATATTAAAAACTCCGCATCGTCCATGGCTGTGAGTGATGCAAACGGTTTTTTTGTGGGCGGACTGGCGGGATACCTTTCGAGTGGGACCGCCGCTTTTCCTGCGACGGTTGGAGTCAGTCAATCCAGCGCTAGCGGAGATGTGAGTGGTGCTGCCCAAGCAGGTGGACTCATCGGTTCGGCAAATTTCGTGATCGTGGATAGTTCGAATGCAAGTGGTGTCGTCGTCAGTACTAATGGAAACGATATCGGAGGAGCAGCGGCGATTGGTGGATTGATCGGATATTTAAGCGGCACAGACACGATCAGTAATTCTTATGCCACGGGTAGTGTGGGTGCGACGAATACTGGAAATGGAATTAACGGAATTGGCGGACTCATCGGTCAAATGGTCGGAGTCATGACGGTGAGTAATTCATATGCAACCGGAAAAGCAACCGTGAGCAGTGCAGCCGGCACGAATTCCATGAACGCCATCGGCGGACTCATCGGACAAATGGTCGGCGGTAACGCAACCTACTCTTATACTATTTCGTCATCCTATGCGACGGGCGGAGTTTCTGCGATACAGGCGGGACCAGTAGATAGTTACGGGGCCGGTGGTTTAATTGGCAGTGTCGGCGCAGTGATGGGAGTAAACATCGCACTTTCCGTCACCAACTGCTTCGCGACTGGCGACATCGAAGGAGATTCGTTTGTCGGAGGCCTGATCGGGTCGATCATGCACACCTTGGGATCAGTCACCAACTCCTTTGCCTACAATAACAACTTCAGTGGATTAGCGAATGCGAGTGCCGTCATCGGTTCGGGTGGGATCACTTTCACCGACCTCTATTATCGAGCAGCAATCGATGGAACCTATCCAGACGGCAATGCGACTTCCATCACCGACCCTCAATTTCTGGCGATCTCGAGCTTTGGTGGCTTCGCGAGCGGCATGGGCAATCCTTGGAAAGCAATCATACCAGTCGGACAAGCCTACCCCTCGCTCAGCTGGTGTAACAATAATGCCGGCTGCCAATAAATAATTTCCCCCAAAACCTTACCTAAATACCGTAAAATCAAACCATGATCTACTTGATCTCCTTTCTGCTTTCGTTCTCCGTTCATGCCGATACCCTGAAGACCCGCATGACCTCATCCCCTATGACTCTCGACTGGACGGGGCAAGGTACCGTGAACGACGCGCCTCTGATTGTGAATCTCTGCGAAGGGCTTTTTGATTTCGCCTATCCCTCAGAAAAACTGGTCCCCGCTCTAGCGAGCTCGGTAAAAAAATCAAAAGACCTCACCGAGTACACTTTTCAAATCAGAGACGATGCGAAGTGGTCTGACGGTCGTGCGATTTACGCCCAGGATTTTGTGGATAGCTGGCAACGACTCCTTTCGCCTCAGGCAACCTCTATTTACTCTTATTATCTTTTCGATCTGTTGAATGCTCGTGAATACAATTCAAAAAAAATCACGTCCTTCGATGAAGTGGGTGTGCACGCCACTCACGACCGAACTCTCGTGGTAAAATTCAGTCACCCGATGTCGAACTGGGAAGTCACTACCAGTTTTTGGCCCCTCTTCCCCGTGAGAAAAGATCTCATCGAAAAATTCGGCAATAACTGGTGGCGCGCTGGAACCTTGGCTTCTTCGGGCCCCTTCGTTTTTAGTAGTTTCGAGCCGGGTAAGAAAGCGATCCTGAAAAGAAATCCATTCTATAAAAACGCACTCTCGAATGTCGATACCGTGGAGATCGATTTCAACAGTGATCAAGAAGATGCGGAGAAGAAGTATCAAGACGGCGTTTATCCTTTCATCTCTGGGATCCGCGCAGAAAAATACGCGAGCAACCGTGAATACCACTCGATTCCCTTATTGCGCCATTACATCATCGCGATCAACACCGAACGTTTTCCCTTTAACAATAAATTTTTCAGACTCGCCCTCCTCTCTTCAATCGACCGGAGCAAGATGTTACCGGCGGAGTACTCGCAATTCACGAAAGCAACCCAGCTCATCCCTCCGGCTTTGTTCACGAGTAAAGAAGATCTCTCGGTTCACTATGATCCGAAGAAAGCCAAAGAGTATCTGCAAAAATCCGGAATCATCGTGGGAAAGGCATTCCGAATCAGCTTCCTCACCGGTATCACCGAACCTTTTTACGGTGTTTCAAAAAAAATCGCCGCTCAAATCGAAAACACTTTGGGAATCCCGGTGGATTTGCTCGCCTTTAAGAGCCAGGAGTATGAAACCTTCAGCGGCCTCGGTGAATACAATATGCTGATGTCGAGCTGGACGGCGAAGGTGCGCTCACCGCGAGATTTTTTACTGCCTTACAGTGGTGGCTACTCTGTGCATAACCGCACCCACTTCAACAGCAGCGAATACGATCAGGCGATCGATCAGGACGACTTCAAAAAAGCGCAGTCCATCCTCTCGAAGGAAAATGCAGCGATCCAACCCTTGTTTTTCGAAGACACTGGATTTCTATCCCATCCCACGATCAAAAATATCTATTTCGATCACCGCGGATTTCCACTGTTTAAGGATGTCGTTCTCAAATCAGACGATAAATGAATCGATTTTATAAATGTCTTTTCCGGCTGGGGCTCCATGATCGCTGCTCACGGATTCAAAAAAGATGTGCATCACGTTCGGACCGAGTGCTTCTTGCATCGCCACGAGATTCTTGGGCTCATTTTCAAAGGATGCCACGACTTCGCCCCATTCCTTCGCGGCTTCACAGACTCCAACCTTAAAAACCAAGTCGTCGATGTGGCGCTTCGGCTTCAAAATCAAGCGCGTGCGCTCCACTTCAATCGGAAATCCATTGGTGCGGAGTTGATCCACGGTTCCGAAAGCCATCAGGGGCACATCGCGACCGGTGAGATAAACAATCTTTGCACCCATCTCATGCAAGCGGCGAACGAATTGAACCGCACCCTCATGGGGCTCATCGTGGTGAAGGTATTCGTTTGAAAAAAAGCGGTGACGCCAGTAATTCTTCGCGTCCTTCAGATGGCGGAAGGATTCTCCTGTTTCAATCGAGAGTCCCTTTTTCACCCACACGTCTTCGATCGAGTAGCCCATATCGGCGGGCGTGAGATTCGGAAGAATAGAAATAGCGGAAGACTCGATCCAGTTTTTGAGAATGGCAAAGGAGCGAGGAGACACGTGAAAGAGTGTCGAGTCTAAATCAAAAATGAGGACGGGTAGTTTTTTCTGATCGAGCATCTTTTGGGTGCGTGCTACGACTTCTTTCAATACCTCGGCATTGGCGTGGGAATGAAACTTGGAATTTTTGATCCACTCTTTTCTGATGAACATAGTGTTCTTATACAACGAAAATCAACGAATCGCAGGGTTTTTATCTGAGCGAATGCATTTTTCTCAATAGAGATTTGAATCTTTCATTCCCACTTCGCGCGCGCGAAGTGAACTGGCGCATTTTTTGTAGCCGTCCCTGGATGCCCACCATTTTAATCACCAATGGATTTAGATTTTTCTTCTATTCAAACGAAAACCAAGAACCTCCTCATATTCACGTGATTGGCAAGGGTGGCGAAGCAAAGATATGGTTAGATCCCATTGAAATCACTCATATTTATAATTTTGGTTTTACCGAGCGTCGCCAGATTTTGATCATCACCCAAAAAAATGTTAATCTGTTTATGAGCGAATGGAGAAAATGGCATGGCCCAAACAATACAAAGAAATAAAAATTCCGTGTCAATTTTGGGTCTGAAAATCAGTCAAACCGAACTGGTGGCGAACATCAGCGATGGCCGAACGATCTCGATTCCAATCTCATGGTTCGATTGTCTCGCAAATGCTCCGATGGAAAAATTGAATCGTTTTGAACTCTCTCCAGGCGGCTACGGAATTCATTTTCCGGAACTCGATGAAGACATCAGCATCAAGGCTTTCATCGAACTTCGTGAAACGCGAAGTTGATCATTCCCACTTCGCGCGCGCGAAGTGAGCCGAATACCTTTAGCGAAACGACTCCACAACCCTGTGTCTGATTCTCTTCGGCGTGAGTGCATCCGCACCCAACCGGCGCTTCTTATCTTCTTCGTAGTCCTGATAATTCCCTTCGAAGAACACCACTTTTGAATCCCCTTCGAATGCGATGATGTGGGTCGCGATGCGATTCAAGAACCAGCGATCGTGCGAGATCACCATGGCCGTGCCGGAGAAGTTCGTCAGCGCCTCTTCGAGTGCACGCAAGGTATTCACGTCCAAGTCGTTCGTCGGCTCATCGAGAAGAATCACATTCGCGCCGGCTTTTAGGATTTTGGCGAGGTGCAAGCGATTGCGCTCTCCACCCGATAAAATGTTCACTTGTTTCTGCTGATCGCTTCCGGAGAAGTTGAATCGTGCGCAGTAAGAGCGAGAGGAAACTTCACGGTTGCCGAGAAGAATCGTTTCATTTTTACCATCGGAAATTTCTTCCCAAACGGTGCGGTCTCCATCGATCGCATCGCGGTTTTGATCTACGTACGCGAGTTTCACGGTCTCACCCACGCGCACCACACCCGAATCTGCTTTTTCATGACCGGTCATCAACTTAAAGAGAGTAGACTTACCCGCTCCGTTCCCACCGATGATTCCCACGATGGCTCCCGGAGGAATTTTAAGATCGAGGTTTTCAAAGAGAACCTTATCGCCGAATTTTTTGCTGATGCCAGTCGCTTCGAGCACCACTCCACCGAGACGCGGGCCTGCAGGAATGAAAATCTCCATTTCCTCATCACGCTTACCGGTTTGGTTTTCATTGAGCATCGCCTCGTATGCATTCACGCGTGCCTTGCTCTTCGCCTGACGGGCCTTAGGACTCATGCGAATCCATTCCAACTCGCGGGCCAAAGTCTTCTGGCGTTTGCTTTCGGTTTTTTCTTCTTGAACCAATCGATTCGATTTCTGTTCAAGCCAGGAAGAGTAATTCCCTTCCCAAGGAATTCCATGGCCGCGATCGAGTTCCAAAATCCAGCCTGCGATATTGTCCAAGAAATAACGATCGTGGGTCACCGCGATCACGGTGCCTTCATACTTCTGCAAGAAATCCTCTAACCACGCCACCGATTCCGCATCCAAATGGTTGGTTGGCTCGTCGAGTAGCAACACATCCGGGCGTTGAATCAATAAGCGACAAAGGGCCACACGACGACGCTCTCCCCCTGAAAGATTCTTCACCATCGCATCCGCTGGCGGGCAGCGAAGGGCTTCCATCGACACTTCGAGTTTGCGATCGATGTCCCAACCGTCTTTCGCTTCGATGCGCTCTTGGATCACCGACTGCTCTTCTAATAATTTTTCCATTTTATCCGGATCGAGTTCCGGATCGGCAAACAAAATTCCGATTTCTTCGAAACGCTTCAGATCGCGCCCGAGTTCGCCGGTTCCTTCCATCACGATTTCACGCACGGTTTTCGTCGCGTCCAACTCCGGTTCCTGTTTTAGATAACCAAAGGTGATTCCGTCTGAGGGGAGCACTTCCCCATTCACGTTCTTCTCCTCACCGGAAATGATTTTCATCAGGGTAGATTTACCGGCACCGTTGAGTCCCAAAATACCGATCTTCGCGCCGTAAAAAAATGAGAGCGAAATATCGCGCAATACTTGCTTGTTGGGTGGATAGATCTTAGAAACTCGAGTCATCGAGAATGCGAATTTTGGTTTAGCCATGGTTTGTCCTTAGGCTAATCAATGTACCAAATGAAACGGACGAGTGCAATTTGTGGAAGCGGAATACTCGTGATTCGATACAACGCATCAGAGCTGTCGACCGTGAGGTCCGTTCCATCCGGATTATCCTGGACGATATCGGTGTTTCCACCGTGTAAAAGCGGGATGGCGAGCTGAATTCCCAGATCAAATGAGATCGCCACTTTAGGACTCAAGAACCATTGGCCACCCACGGCCACGCCCAAAATTGCCGCGTTCAATTTCAGATCCGCGGTATTGGCGAGCGACACACCGTTCACCTGCAAGTTTGAAATATCGGTGCCGAGTCCCACCTGGCGGAATCCCAAAGTACCGGCGAGGTAAAACCAATTCTCAAAAGGAAAATAGCGGGCGCCTGCTTGGATGCTCCACACACTCGCGTTTTTGAGATGACCGGAAAGAGGCATTTTGAAATATCCACCCTCGGCAAAAAAATGAAGTTCGGGCAATTCGGGATAGATCACTTCGTATCCAACAGACAAGGGCTGAGGAACGGTGATCGCCGTGATGATGCCGTGGCGAGTGGTCGTGCGTTCCTCTACTTTGGTGACAGGTGAGTCTTCCGCATGCGCAGAAATTGAAAACAAAATCCCGAGCACCCACAAAATCATCGAGTCACCACAATCGGATTCGAGATAATCCAGGGATAAGCTTTTTCAGCGTAAGAATGCTTGAGCACGAGATCCCTCAGGTGAAAGGGATACATGAACGAATGAACTCGATAAATTCCCACAGGAGGATCATGGTAAACCAAAGGCGTATTGACCGCACTCGCCACCACACTCTCCACACCCGCCGGGCTGATCAAATGGAGTTCGGAATAAATCACCGGCTCGAGTCCTGAATCCATTCCCGGAAAAGAACTGATCACCGTCGGTGCTGCAAAACTCAGAGAGGAAGACTCCCCTCCACCGACCGCCATCGTTGAACCCATTTCCACCACCGTGGCCGCATGAGTGCCGTGAAAATCCAAACCGACGGGGGAGCCGAGGCCTTCTAACACGAAAAATACTTTACCTGCTACAATCGAGGCCTTGATCGAATCGATGTCGCTCGCGGTGGTCATGATGAGATTGCTGAACATGCGGGTCATGCGTCGGTGTTGATCGATGCGTTCTCCATCGGATGCTTTTTGTGGAAAGATATTTTCATGCGAGTCGTGCCCCGCCACTCCGGTCACATGCATTCCACCGGAGAGTAAGGTATTCCATTTTTGAAAATACACGGGAGCCATTTCGAAAAACTCGATGAACATGTAGTCCGCATTTTGAGAATTCAGCGGATCGAGTAAGTAATTCATGAAGGTGGCGATGTGCGAGAATGGAGGGAGTCCTAAGGATGTTTTTCTAATCTTCGGATCGAGATTCGCATGCAGATTATAAATCTCGATGAAGGCTGGATTCAATCCTTGAAGATAGGCCGTATCGCGGCTCTCGGTATGGGGAATCCCCACGAGGGCATGCGCACCACCGCTGGTCAGAGGATCAGAGAGAATTCCCTGTTCTAATGTAGTGTTGCCGCCATAGGTAGCGGTTGGGTCCGCTTCAGTGATTTGTTTTTCCATCCCCAGCGCCAACAATTGCCCTTCAAGACCGGGAGACATCACCGCATGAAATCCATCGGGGCACATCACCGAGTTCGCCACTCGATCGCTGGTGCCGTTCAACACCACGGTGTCGCCATCTTCCAAGAGCAGTAATTTTTCAAAAGCCGTGGTGGCCACGTAATTCACGTGATCAGTGTTGAAGGTGAGATTGATGTGATTGTTGCAAATCGCGTTTTTGATGTCGTGAAGACAATTGATATTGATCACGCCATCCGCATTCTGGCCTTTGCTATCGCAGGCATCAAAAGAATAAGGCGTATGAAAATGCGTGATCACGCGCTCGTAGTGAAAGCCGCGGACCGACCCCAACTCCAAGGTATTGACGAGACCGGGGCTAGGCTGCACCCGGGAGCAGCCTGAAATGACGGCTATGGCGCAAACAGCCAAAATCCCGATAATCCCAATCCTTTTCATCCCTTAAACATACCACCGCCGGCCTATTTCCGAAAAAAATTTCAGGTTTTTTTTGACGATGCCGAAGAGCTGTATAGGGCATGGATACTCGCCCTATTTCGACAGTTTTGATCCACGGAACGGATACACAACATGAGGACTCTCTATGTTACCGTTTCGCACGCTAATCGTGGCCTTAGCTCTATTGAGCGGCATTATCACTTCTTATTCCGTATTCGCTTACGAATCCGTATTCGATCGACTCGATGGCACAGGCCCGTCGAAGAAGCGCGTTGACGCAATCGAATGGGATGGCAATCTTGAACTCCACGTTTATCCAAAAGGTTCGACGGCGAGCATCGGAGCGAAGCTCGATGATCGCGAATCGGGCAAAAAAGTGATGGTCGTGGGTTATCGTTTCAACGGTTCCAAAGAACCACTCGTTCGCCGCGCTATTTTGGGCGTTCCATTTACGAAAGCGATCAAAGGCTATATCGACCCAACTGAAAAAGAATTCGATAAAATTGCGCTCACCAATGGTGACATGCAAAAGCCGTGGGTTCCTTACAAATTAGCGCCGGCACCAACTCAATGGGGACCAGATGGTTCCAAGTACGACGACACTTCTTCTCCTGAACAAATGACGGAGATGAAGAGCAACGATCAGCAGGACTACAACCACTACACTGGTCAGAGTTCACGTGCTCCAGCATCGGTTGGCAATTCAGGCGCCGGTAAAGGGAAATACATTCATCCGAGTGATCGCGTGAATGCTGCGAATCCAAACACTCAACAAGCCGCTCCCGCACAACCTGCGAAACCACTTCATAACGATGGTGGGACTCAGGATTATAGTTGGTAGTGGATAGGTGTCGGACACCTTTTTGATGCTGGGTGCAGCTGAATACAATCATCAATTGCTCAACCAATCTTGCATAATATTCAAAGCCTCATCTATCGAAGTGTTTTTGCTTTTGTCCAAAATATCCGAATACTTTTTATTTGGATGCAATACTTCAGAAACTGTAACCCAACCCTGCTTACCGTCATGATCAGAGGTAAACGCCTGAATGTCCTTAAAACCTTGATTTATTTTAATTCTGGCTAGCGACTTCTCTTTTAATATACTTATTTGAGACTCAGTCAATGGCTTCCACGTCTTCATTGCAGAGTCCAGAGGGATGAATGGCTCAATCTTTGAGCCCGGTAGTGCGCTATCAAGATACTGTTCACCAATTTTACGGCCATCTACTAATGTCGGAATAACAATATCAGGAACGACGCCCACAATTTGTGGGGATCTTCCACTAGGCAGAAAGGTCATCTCAGTCGTTAACATCATGGCTCCCAGTCCAACTGGCAATGGATTAAGCACCTGAATGCTACCATTGCCATTTGTGTGGTCTCCACCGACAATGAGTGCCCTTTGATAATCTTTCATAGCTCCAGTAAACATTTCGGCGCCGGAGGCCGTATACTTTGACGTCAAAATGATGAGGGGTTTATTAAATGTAAGCTTTTCAGAATTGGACATTACACTACGCTTACTGTCTCTATTAACGGTTGTAAGGACAGCGGTATGACCTAAAAACAGTCCTGCAACGTGCGTTGCGACTTTAAGTATTCCACCTGTGTTTCGTGATAAATCCAGAATAATGCCGTCTACATTTTTGGAATTTGCCTCTTCCAAAATCCGTTTCATGTCCTGATAGGCACCTGCACCATTTTTTTCTTCGTTAAAAGCTGGCAATTCAATTACGCCGATATTAAAACTACGTCCGTTATTCTTTAATTCCCTATAAGTTACGAGTGATGTGTTTTTCAGCGCGCTTACATTCAGATTGTCTTTACTATAAGCGGCAAGTTGCAATGCCCACGTTTTCGCCCAAAGAACTCCGTCCATTCTATTCATTGTATAATACTCCGAATGAGGATCAAGTGCGCTAGCAAACGATTTTGCGAACATGGTAATCATCTTTGGTTGCTTTAAAGCTTCAGCGTCCTTTAATACGCTCTCATACATTTCAATTGCATTCTTTTTAGCGACGCCTAACTCCTTGAGATTTGATAATGATCCGGCCACTGAAAATTGTGCGAGTGCTGAAACCAGCTTAACTCGCGTAATCTCATCTACTGGAAAATCTTTTTTGGTCACGTCAGTTTGATACTTTGACGTCTCATCCAGTTTAAATCCAGACCCTAGACTCTCTTTTATAATTTTTAGGTTCTCGCCAGCGCGCGAAGTAATGATTGTCGACACCTCATCTAAAGATGAACAATTTCCATCTTTAGCGGTTTCAAAAACCTTCAAGATGCGTTCTTTGATAGGATCAATGTCTTTTTTATAAAGAAGTCCCTTATCTGGGTCAATCAGTTGTAAAAATAAATTGGCAGTCCGTTCCCTAATCGCAGGCGTTAGCTCTTTCATCGAATAATGGTATTTCAGATAAACTCCCAGGAGCGCTGGGATGCTTTTACACTGGATCACAGGGTTACCAGGAGATTTGATCAAATTTGTTTGAAAATTTAAGTGAGTTGGATCGAGTTTTGCGTAAGCATTTTTACTTGGTTCGATTTCATTACTGATGGTAATCTCTTGCTTTCCGCAATAATTTACAACACTAGTTACCGTATCAGAAGGTAGTCCGCCTGCAGGTGCCTGTGTCGTTTTTAATCCTTTCCCAGAAGGACTCCAGTTAATTCTGATGTTACCAAAGTAAGTTTGTTTTCCGTTTCCGGCATTCAAAAAATCAAGCCCGTTCCACGTGCACGAATGCGTTTTCGTTACGAGTCCAATATCAACGCACGTAACAAACGTTAACCCCGTAGTACCAGCTTTAGCTTTTCCAATTACCAGTCCACTTGAATCAAGACTAATATAAGGCTTATGATCTGAATTAAATCCAATGTAGCAATGCGTGGTTAAGTCGTCCCCATCGACAATTACTTTAATATTACCAACGAAGACACCTTCATCTTTTTTAACATCATTCACATTCAGACTTGTTGATGATGTTGCGCAGTCGACAAATGCTATAGAGAGTAGAAGCAGAAGAAATGTTTTCATTAATTAATTGTACATTATTTTATTCTGAATAAAGTGAAAAATTATGCTAAAGCAAAGGCAAAAAATGTGTCATTCTTTTTCAAAAATTTATACTATTATTTATCAGCCATTTCCTTCAACTAAACTCCGTAAAACGAATCTAATTTCGATGGTGGACTGAATATTCGATTTTTATAAAACCCAGTCACCATTAACAATAAAATAACAACACTAATGGTGGCACCAATCATTCCAAGTTTAACTGAATCTCTGTCGTTCTGCTTTTTTCCTAAAATGATCCCTATGAGTCCACAAAAAGGAGAAGCAATAACGAAAAAGAATAGTGCAATTCTATAAATTTCCAATCCAGTGTTATATGGCCCGGTTATAAAATACCTCAGAATGAACAGGATAAAAAGGATCGGGCTTAGGAATGACGCCGTTGAGAATCGCAGGGATAGAGAAAGATTTTTCACATTTTTCCTTATATTTTATATAACAGTTTGCCATATGCTTTGCCTATAAAATTTAAGCAACATTTGGAAAAATGTGATCATAAATAACGTCTACATTGTTAGTAGGAACTAATCTTCCTTCATGTTTAAATACAATATTTCTCCAAAGGTCCTCAAACAAATCGTAGTGGCTATTAAAAAGGTACCCGTCGAGGTATCTATTGTTAGGGTCTTGCATTATAGACGGCCCCCCGTAGTCTTTAGCAAGTTGGGTACCCTGTCCATCCAATTCAGGATCATATAGCTGCGTACTTTGCGTAGCACTTTGGTACATACTCGCTCCGCTAAACGCTCCAGCCAACCCTCCCGCAAAGGCCCCTCCAAGAGCATTCTGTAATAAGTTATCACCGAAATTTTTCCCTTGTATAACATTACTGATTCCACCAACAACAATTCCAGTGGCGGCTCCCGCTATAGCTCCGGCTATCGCCCCAACTGCTACGGCACCTGCCGCACCTAAACCAGTCGCGCCACCAAGTGCACCTATTGCAGCGGCGGCGGCAAGACCACCTGTGAACGCACTTGCTATTGCAATTGCAATTCCGCTAATTAGACCACCAAGGAAACTCCAAAATGAACCTCCGGTGGGATCACTAAAGTTCCAAGGGTTATTTCCAGTGTACGCATACGCATTGACGAGAGTAATCGGCAAAGCAAGTTGCCCAGGCATTGGGTCCTTCTGTAAAAACCGTCCGATGCCAGGATCATAATACCGCGCCCGATTGTAATAGTACCCAGTCTCAGAATCGAACTCTCTCCCCGCAAATGTTCTACTCGTACTCAATTTTGGATTGGAGCTAATGTCCGCGGCATTCGCATCCTGAATCCCAAGAAGCATACCAAATGCGGAATAAATATAGTGCTGGATCCTATTTCCACTAATATCCGTCACGTCCACCACCGAACCCAGATGATCTTTCAAATACATATAACTACCGCTAGCCTGTGCGAGTTTAGCATTTACACCAGCAGGAGTTACATTCACTGAGAGTACGTCATCCACCACTGGACCATTCGTATATTGGGCAAGAAGCTGGTTTGAGCCGTCGTATTCAGCGAGAATATTAGATCCGTCATAAACAAAACGCCGAGTGAATGTTTTGACCGGATCGCTTGGTGCCGTATGGTCCGTGACCACTTTTTGCGTTCTTCTTCCAAGGGCGTCGTACGTGTATAGAAACTCTTTTATCGGGTTGCTGGCATCATGAAGATAAACTTTCACTCCCAACAACTGATTCACCGATGAATAGGTGTAGCTTGTAAAATCCGTTAAATCGGTCAAACTCACTTTTTTAATCAAATTCCCATTGTTATCGTAAAAATATGAATATTTGTAATCCTGTGTGAGGCGTTCCGATTTCGAATCGTAGTCGTAGGATCCACCTTGATCAGACGTTCTATTATATTTTTTGTCGTAACTGAACGTTTCATTCTGCATTGGAATTGTCGGCGACTCTGGGTTGGTAGTTGAAACCACCTGATAGTCGGCATCATAAGTGATGGTTTTACCCACAGTCAACGAAGCATACTGCGCATTTGATTGAGTGATGTTCCCCATCAAATCTCTTGTCAACTGATAAGCAACGATCGAAGCACTTGAATTTGAATGCGTGATGGAAGTGAGTTGATCAGCAGCATCTACCGTATACAAAGAACTACTTCCAGGACGGGTCACGCTCACGCTGCCATTAGTATCGTTGTAGCCATAACCATAAACTTCATTCAGAGGATTCTTGATTCCCGTCGGTCTATCAGAGTCGTCATATGAGTAAAGACTTGTTCCAAGAACGGAAGTCATCGAAGCACGATTCCCGCTATTATCGTATGTGTATACGAGACTTGTATTCGGCAAGCTGGCCGCTGAATTCAATCCCTGACTTGTACTCCCAGAAATATTTTCGATCGAATCGTAACTGAAAGTGATTTTAGAAAAATTATCCGTCATCAAGATAGGATGTTTTTGAGCATCGTAGCTCATTGATATCACATTGTCTGGCATCGTTTTTTTGATGAGACTATTTACAGCATTGTATTGGTATGCTTTCACATTGCCGTTTGGATCTTCGTCTGAAATTAAATTTCCGTTATTATCGTAATTGAAAGTTGAAGCAAATCCGAGTGGGTCGATCTTCTGATTCAAGTTTCCCATCGAATCATAAAACATACCCGTTTGCCCGCCAAGAGGATCGGTAACGGATGCAAGCTGGCCTTTAGGAAGGTAGCTATAGGTCGTCGTCTCATTTTTAGGAGTGGTCACCGACAGCATTCGATTAAAACTATCGAATGCGTACGTGGTAATTTTGTTGCTCGGGTCTTTTACAGATGTCACGTTTCCTGCGGCATCATGAGTGTACGTGGTGACACGAAGCAGAGGATCGGTAATCGTGGCAACATTCCCCGAGCTATCGAAGGTGTATAGGGTTTTTCTATTCAAATAGTCGGTTACGGAAGCAATCTGCCCAACCGAATTATAAGTATAGCTAGTTTGATGTCCGAGAGGGTCTACCCTATTCAACTGCAAACCCGTCGTCTGATCATAGGTTATCGTCGAGATTTTTCCTTTTCCATTAGTAGATGTCAGCTGATTTCCATAATTATCAAACGTCTGACTCGTGGTGATCCCACTTACTGAGTCGCTTTTTGAAATTACGTCATTCCAAGTATTGTAAGCAAGTGTCGTCGTTGAACCATTTGCCTGCAAAATACTCAGCGGTCTACCAGAAGAATCTGTAGTGGTGGTGGTAATATTTCCTAGTGGATCAGTTACCGTTTCCATGAACCCATAGTAATTTTGAGTAAATGACGTTGCGTTTCCGTTTGCGTCGGTAGTGGAATTTGCCGCTCCTCCGACATCAGTCCCGTATTCATAAGCAACGCCGGTGCTTCCGCCAGTAGCATTGTTAATCGCCGTCATCGATGCCGCATCGGTTACTTGAATTGTCTTTGTACTTGGAAGAGTAACTCCTGATAAGCGATCATAATTATTGTAATGATAAATGGTGAGATTATTGTTTGGATCCAGCTCAGAGGTCATTAATCCGTCTGTGGTATAAGTAAATGTTTTTGATGAACCGTCTGGATAACTCACATGGGTAAGCGTACTATTTGCACCGAACGAAAAATGCGTTGTTCTTCCCGCTGGATCAGTAATGCTTCTTAGCAACCCACTTGAATAAGTATAAATGATCGATCTATTCGATGGATCAGTGGCAGAAATAAGATTTCCATTTCCATCATACGAGAAAATGGTTTTATTTCCAATACGATCTTGTGCTTGAACTTCATGACCAGAACTATCAAATGTAATCGTATTGCCATTTCGATAGTTTCTTGTCCAAGTGCCATCAACATTTCGTTGTAGAAAGGGGACCCACGAACCATCCATGTTCTGGCGAACGCCTGGATTCGTGTCTTGAGTAGATAAAAAAGTTAGTGCGCCAGTTGTTGCATTTCCAAAAGTTAATCTTCGAACCAATTGATTCCCGGTATCCGCAATTAATAAATTTTGATTCGGATCTAACCCAAGTGCCATTGGTGCTGAAAGTTTTGTAGCTAGTCCAGGCAAATTATCAGAAACACTAGAACCTCCTCCGGCGACAGTGGAAGCGGTCATTGTTTGAAAGTCAATTCTTACTACGCGATTTTGGCCTGTGTCAGAAACATAGAGATAACCATTTTTATTGTCGACAACTAATCCGGTTGGATTATTAAAAAGTGCATTGTTTGCTGGCGTGCTATCCGTGAAAATTCCTGTTGTACTTCCAGCAAAGGTTGAAATTCTTCCCGTTGTGTCTACTTTGCGAATCACCCCATTAGCCGTCGCTATAAAGAGATTGCCAACATTGTCATACGCAAGCCCGAGAGGGTGACTCACACTCGCTTGAGATGCCAAACCACCGTCACCAATATCATTCGTAAAAAACTGTCCATTCCCGGCTAATGTTGTGATTGTATTAGTGGTGGTATCAATCATCCTAACTCGGTTATTTCCATATTCTGAAAAAACGATTGATCCTGCACTCGGCCCTCGAATAATTACTTGTGGGGAATTAATTCGACTGTTGCCGTTGATTGGTCCATCAGGTGTAAAACCAGCAATACCTGAGGCACCTGCAAAAACCCCCTCATTCGCTACTCCCCCTTCTGGATAGGTCGTCTCATCTTGAAATATGATAATATTACCTTTAGCTATAGCCGTATATACAGTGTTTACCCCTGTTGCAGAATTATTTAGTATCGCCGAGCCCGTGACAGGATAGACTACGCCGGTAGTGTTTTTGATATCGACACCATATGACCCATTCGTTTGGATGCCAGTAGTCAAGTCAAAAACAGGAATATCCACGTTTTGGCCAGCATGATCTAAATAAGTTTCGGCAATATAAGCTAATGGCCAGTGATTTAAATCAAAACCCTCGAAGCTGAAGGAAAATTCATTCGTGTTATTAAATAGAACACTCATCACATTATTAATTGCGAAAGTTGATTGAGTTCCATTTCCTTCTTGAAGCACCAGTCTATTTGACGTGGTATCTGCAATCTTTTGAACTCCTCCAATTTTCCAACCAGTGCCAACGGCTGAATTACTTTCGTTATCGACAATCATTGTTCCCTGTAGATCTTTTGGAAAGACTTGATTAATTTGGGCATCGGTTGAGTAAGTCTGCGTTGTTACTTGCGGCGCGAGGTTAGCAGTTGACCATTGGGTAATTGTTTGTGTCGCGACTGTGATATGATCAAGCGTCATTTGATATTTAGACGAGTATAGGTGCGCGCCAGAAGATAGGAACTGATTTGTTTTCGGATCTTTCAGATTCATCATGAAAGAGACAACACTTCTCGATGGCAGAAGTGGAGCACCTTTAAAACTCATTAAAGGACTGGACAAATTTTCAACGTTGAACTGTGCAGTGATTAGATTTGGCTGATACCATGAAGTCGCGTGTACACTCGATGACCAGTAATTGATTTGAGAATCACCACAAATAAAGAGGAAGCATCGTGACGGTGTATAGACAGAACCTGATGTATTCTGAGTTTGTGTAATGGTAAGTGGGCTGAGATCAAACAGATTTGAAACAAAAGCCGAAGGCTTAGCCCAAATGGTATTGTAGTTCAATTGTGGAGTGTAGCTTTGCCCAAGAACCTTATATGAAGGGAGGCTAACTGTTTTCGAGAGTGTTGCACCATTACCGTTACCGTTACCATTAATATCGGCCGGTGTAGTGATAATGGGAGAGAAGTACACTGAGCTAAAGTGCGTGATTCCTTTTCCAGGCAAAGTTGTGACAGTACTTCCACCTGAATCGACTTGTCCAACACCGTCTAACTCCCACTTACCAGTGATGCTGTTCATCGACATCACTACCATTTGAACTCCAACAGGTAGATTATTATCGTTTGGCAAAGTAAGTGTCACCGGACTAGTGAACTTTGTTCCTGATGGTTCTAGAGCGACGACATTATCCGGTTTAGAAAAGGCAAATGGCGGAATTGCAGTTACGCTTGACGAAATTGTAGCCATCGAAATCAGAGACTGAGAACTGCCGTCAGGAAATACCGTAGCGCCCGCAGGAATATTTAATGTCGCCCCCGGAGCATTCACGTTCGTCACTAACCCGCCAGAAGAAGCCTGAATGCTAGTTGCCGAGCCATCAAGTAAGGTTGGTACCAAATAAATAGGCCGTTGAAGGACGCTTGTTTGTGAGATTCCAATACTGACAGAAATCACCGTTTTAGAAAATTTTCTTGGAACTCCATTTGGATCGGGGGTTGTAATTGTAGTACCATCAATTTGAAGTTTTTGATCGCCGGTTACGGGTTCCGTAAATGTAAATACACCACTGGCATCAGTAACTACTGTTGGAATCGTTGTTCCAAGAATACTAGCGGTTGCTCCTTTAAGAGGATTTCCATTTGTATCTCTTACGGTTCCAGACAAAAGAGTCGCAGCCGAACCCCAAGTAAGGGTCACAGTACTCGATTGACCACTCGTTGAGTCTGTCGCAGCCAATGTCGCACTTTGAAAAGTTGTGAGAGTGATTTGAAAACTACCATCCGGGTTTGAAATAGTTGATCCTGTATTAAAAACCCCGCCGCTGGCGTTGATAGTAATGCCAGGAATCGATGAACCCACTGCCCCAACGATATTCAAATTATTGGTATTAGGAACAGGAATAACAGTGATCAGATTTTTAACCAAAGGTGTCGTCGCTGGGATCACTTGGATAGAAAGTTGAACCGTAGTAGAAACTCCTGAGGAATTTGTTCCGGTGATCGTATAATTAGTTGCATCGCTCAAAGCTAATGGAGTTCCAGAAATCAGGCCCGTACTTGAATCGAGCGTTAGTCCCATAGGTAAATTTGGTGTTACGGAATATGCTGTAATCACTCCCCCAGTGTTACTCGGAATATTTCCGACAATCATCATGTTCTGACGGTACAAAGGATTCATCGTCGCGTAGGTCAAATTCATCGGAGCCGCATCATTCACCGTAATGAAGATACTCGTATTGGTAGAACCGCCTAGATTGGTCGCGGTGATGGTGAACAAGGTCGGTGTCGTCAATAACGTCGTTGGTATTCCTGAAATGATTCCTGTTGTTGGATCAAGAGAAAGACCATCCGGTAAGTTCGGTGAAATGGAATACGAATCCACAGCTCCACCCTGACTTTGCGGAACATCGGCAACAATCGCCCGATTTTTGGTGAAAACCGGAGCCATATCTGAATAAGTAAGATTTGATGGAGGATCATCTGTCACCGTAATATTCACGATGGCCGTCGTCGATCCGCCTGCGTTCGTCGCCGTCACTAAGTAATCAGTCGTAGCGGAAGTCATCGTCGGCGTACCAGAAATAATTCCGGTCACTGCATCTAAAGTCAACCCTGCAGGTAAGATCGGCGAGATCAAATACGAAACCACCGCGCCCCCATGATTGCTCGGGGTATTTGGAGTGATTGTATTATTTTTAGTATAGACTGGAGAACTCACAGCATACATCAGCTGCGTAGGTGCTGCATCATTCACAGTGATCGATAAATTTACCAATGCCGATCCGCCGGTGTTCGTTGCTGTGATGAGATAGTTTGCCGTTGGAGTTGCGGTCGTAGGCGTGCCTGTGATCACCCCTGTAGTTGGATTCAGAGCTAATCCCGTTGGCAACGGTGTATTTGTGGATACCGCGTAAGAAACCACCACTCCTCCACCGTTACTACTCGGAGTATTAGGCGTGATTGAAGTGCCTTTTGAATAATTTGCAGGATTGTTAGAGTAAGAAAGCTGTGTTGGAGCAGCATCATTCACAGTAATGATGAGTTTTGTTTGTGTAAAACCGCCCGAATTAGTGGCAGTGATGCCGTAACTAGTGGTCGCACTGATCGTGGTTGGAGTTCCAGAGATCACACCCGTCGTTGGATTCAGCGTGAGTCCGCTAGGAAGGGTCGGAGAAACTGAATAAGATAGAACCGTTCCGCCGCCATTGCTAGGAGTATTTGCAGCGATTGCCACACCTTTCGTATAAACCACCGGACTAGTATAACTGAGCGAAGATGGCGCAATATCATTCACCATAATGAGTAAGTTCGCATTTGCAAAACCGCTCGCATTCGTCGCCGTAATCAAATAATTTGCGGTCACTGAAACAGCGTTCGGTGTTCCGGAGATCGTGCATGTTGTTGAATCAATCATGAGTCCGCTAGGAAGATTAGGTGCCGTACAATTTGAAATCGCTCCACCGGTATTGACAGGAGTTTCAGAAAAGGCAGTACCTTTTGTTAAAACGACACTCGCTGGATTGTAGGTGATTCTCGGTGGACTGAGATTGACCGTAATCCCCACAGTCGCCGTTCCCATTCCACCTTGGGCATCGGTCACGGTGAGAGTGGCTGTATAATTTCCCGCTGTTTGATAAATGTGTTGAACGGTGGCGCTCGTTCCAGTCGAGGATTGATTGTCTCCAAAATTCCAAAAATAATTATTGATCGTACCGTCAGAATCCGTGGAACCCGAACCATCGAAGGAAACGGCAAGCGGTGCGAAACCGGAAAGCGGCGTCGCCGTGAGATGAGCAACGGGTGGAACATGGACTGGCTGAGAAGCAGAAACCATGATTTTTTCAATCGAGCTGGCGCCGGAATTATCAGTCACTTCCAGAGTAACAGTGTAATTCCCGACATTGTGAAACACATGGCTGATCGTTTCTCCAGTGCCGGTCGTTCCGTCTCCAAAATTCCACGCATATGCCGTAATCGCTCCGCCCGTATCCGAAGATTTGGAAGCATCAAACGAGATACTCAAAGGTGCCGGACCAGTGGTTGGATTTGCAGTGAATACCGCGTGTGGAACAGTATCGTAATAGACCGTAATGTCGGTAATCCGAGAATCTGAAGGCGTGTTGTACGTTGCCGCGAGCGTATTACTCCCTGGTTTCAGCGGAAAATTTGCGACAGTCCAGGTCTCACCGTTCAAAACGGCGGCAACGCCATCTACAAACACATGGCCAGAAATCCCGGTGTCTACTTTTTGTCCGGCTTTGATAGCTTCATCGATTTTCGCTTTTTCTTCCGCTGTCTGACTAAGAATCAGATGCCCGGAGATATTGATCGTTGCAGTCTTAAAATGCTGGTTGTTCGTGGGGCTATCAAACACCGGAGTGTACATGATTTGCGGATCTTGCTTACATCCAGCAGCGCCAACCATGAGAGAAATAGACAACACCAAACGCGACCACAACAGCGATTTCTTCACTAGAATCCCACCCCTATAAAAATTTAACGTTGTGAATTCCTATAAGAAACATGAGCATGGGGTCAAGGCTAACGCCAATAAGCGCAAAAACGAGAATAGAACAAACGGAATAGTTTCATGTATAGCTATCTATATATTTAAGTAAAAAAGCATAAAATCTGTGACTTAAAATTGACTCTTATTTTTCCATGTCGCAGAACAAAAAATTCAAACCCCGCTCTCCACTCGCTAATTGAACCGATCGCTCCCATTTCCCATTAAATATCAACCCCGTTGCATCCACTGGGTTTCACCGAAACACTATCTCCTCTTGTCATATTTCTTACATAGAATCTATGTAAATAGCTTGCTACGCTGAACTCTGTAGTCAAAAACAGAAAAGGGAAAGAATTCAACATGAAATTATGGATGACTTGTTTTTTATTAATCGCGTTCAATACGCAGGCGTTTTTCAGCTCGGCCGCAAAAGCAGAATGCTATCAGGCTTATGAGACCAAATTAATTAACCAGGAAGTGAACAGAGCAAGAGTGATTGCCATCGCCGTAGCCTTGGGTGATTTGGCACTTCTTCCTATTCTTCCGGTGAGCGGAGAAATCATTCTTGGTGGAACCGCGATTGCAGTCGGTGGCACCACCTATATTATTGATGAACTCGATAAGCACCAAAAACTGCTCCCACAAGGACTCAAGGAATACATCGTTCTGAACTCGGTGATGAACGGAGCTGCTCCGATCGACATCGAGAAAAAAGCGAACGTATGGCTCTTTGGTAGACGCGCGAAATTCCACTACCGCATCCCTACCGACGAACAAGCGAATGTGATGGATGATTTCACCGATAGCATCCAACAAGACGTCGCCGATCGTTGCTTCAAGGAAATCACTGTGACGGATGTAAACGCGGCTGTTGCAAGCCTCATGCAGAACGATCAATTGTGTACTACCGGCAAGGGTAAGCATAAGGCCTTAACCATGAATAAGTTCAAGACTCAGATCGCTCTCGAGATCTGCAAAGGCGCGAGCACTAGCGCTCAGTTCTAATCATTCTTCAGGGAGGACTGGCTCAGGCTGGCCCTCCCTTTTTTTGTCAACGAATTCAGTATAATTTCGAAACAAAAACAGTTAGTTATTGCCTCCGGGGTAAAAATAGTTTATAAATAGGTCCACTATAAAAAAGGAACCCTATTATGAAAATTTTTAGCCAATCTCTCGTTCTTCTCAGCATGTTCTCCTCCATCAGCTCTTTCGCAGCTACTCTCAATTATAATCCGGCATCTACCAAGCAAAACGGAATTGAACTGGATGTGAGCGCCACCGAAACCGTGACTGGCCAAAATAAAATTCTTACGAACATCGGCGAAGGCATTCGCATGGAGCCGGTTGCAGGCTTCAATGCCAAAATTTATCTCGCACAATTTTTCGCTGAAAATCCAAATGCAATTTCACGCGATCCAAAAACTGTTGCAGGATCACTCAACGCTGCTGGAATGAAGGCTCTAAAAATTACGCTCATTCTTGGTCTAGTTACGGTAGACAAGATCGTTGCTGCTTTCTCTAATTCCTTGAACCAAAACATCGTGACAGCCGACGAACAAGCTGCTTTCGGTGCTGATCGCGATCGTTTCCTCGATGCGGTACGTGCCGGTGGTGGTATCAGAAAAGGTTCGAATATCACTCTCTTCGGTTACGTGAAAGCCGATGGCACCGAAGAAATCATTTTTGAAGGTACCAACGGAAACCAGAACGTGATCGACAGCAAGTCTCCCGGTTTCGTAAACAAAATCTTCGGCATTTGGCTCGGAAATATCGATAAAAAAGACGACGGTCTGAATGATCTGAAAAAGCTCCTTCTCACCGACGCTAACCTCACTCCACAGAGCTAATATAAAGGCCATACTCATGAAAACCAATCTTTTACTCTTAGTTGCCACCTGTCTGACTGTTACCGCTTGCGGAAAGATCACTTCATCCATGGATGCAGTTTCTTCCATGAACGGAAAAATGGATGCTACCAATAATGGAATGAGCTCCATGAATGGTAAAATGGACATCACTAACAAAGGGATGAATGAAACAAACGAGCACATGAAATCGATGCTCGCGGCGATGGGTGAAACAAACGGTAAGATGGACATCACCAACGGGTCGATGAGCAAAACCAACAAAGCGATTCACAATCAAACTCTCGGCGTTGCTCTCGACATGATGATCAAGCCAGACAACACGAAATATGTAACTTTGGATTCCACTGTTCCTACTTCGATGATGGTTCCGGGTAAAATCTTTGCTGAAGAAGCAACTCAGGAGGAAATCGCGCTTCTCGTAACGATGAACGTTCTCGAGATCAACACCGCTCAACCCGACAGCAAACTCATGGATGCTGTAAAAGGTGATTTCCCAGACGCAGTGAAGAATTCAGATGATACGGATAAATGGGTAAAATTCATGGTGAGCCAGATCGTGGCAGGTCTCGCTCCACAAGCAACTATTGAAGACATGGTGAAGACTCAAATCACGAACGCTGGTTTTCTTGAGGCTGCTGCTTATCAAACCCTTTCGATGCGCCATTTTTTCATTTCGAACTACATCTTGGATAATAACTTATTGGCTCAAAAACTCGATGCCCCAGGCATGTTTGAAGAAGCTCTCAGATACATTTCAGAATTGAAATACATTGAAGAGCTTCCATTCAAAGCCAACATTAAAGTTGAATTGACTGGTTTCTTCGACGTGAGTAAAAGAGGTCTGAACAAGACTTGGACTCTCGGCGATTCGGACGTGAAAAAAGACTACTACGCAAAGCTGAAGGCTGATCTCACTCAACTTGCTCCTCGATACAAAAACCCAACGACTCCGGAAGACCAGAAGCGTATGGATGCGATCAAAAAGCAAATTGATGACGGGATTGCAGGAACTGCTACTGTTACCGCAACCGTTCAACCATAAGCGGATGAGAACCTTACTACTCGCTCTATTACTCTGCACTCTTCATGTCGCGAATGCTTTTTCGGCAACCGACACGGGCAACTGCAAACTCACTCTCCACCAAAGTTCAGGTGGTTGGGCGATCTTTGATTTACTCGATCATCCAAAAGAAACTTTGAATGACGTGAGCTTTGATCAATGCATGGACGGTGCTCGCAAAGCCTTGTTAAAAACCTGGAACGAAGAAGCCTGTGTTGACCGTCGGACGACGATGAGCGTGTCTAATAGCTGCGCCGGCAGAGCTGGAAACGATTGCATCGATTATCGACACGTGGTCGCGATCACTCCTGGGTGCGCTGAACGCGTGACCGTTCAATACACCGTGAAGAGCGTGGCGTTTCAATTTTCTTCGGAATCGGAAAAGATCAAAGGCACGATTCAGCGCTAGGCACTAAACCTGCTGAACTTCGATCACTTCAGGAATCGCTTCCTTCAGCTTCGTCTCGATACCCATTTTCAGAGTCATTGCTGAGCTTGGGCAACCAGAGCAAGAACCTTGCATGGAGAGATAAGCAATCCCCGCCTCGAAACGATCGAGGGTGACATCGCCGCCATCCATTGCCACCGCCGGACGGACTTCTTCTTCTAAAAATTTCTGAATCTTGAGTTCAATCTCGGTCGAAATATGAGTCACTGCCGCTTCATCACCGATGATGATCGGTTCGCCGGAGGTGAGGTATTTTTCAATCGTATCGGACGCCGTTTTGTGGACGTGGTCCCAATCACCGGCTTCGGTTTTGGTGATCGTCACGAAATCTTTGCCGAGCATCACGCCACTGATTCCTTCGATTCCCAAAAGTTTTGCCGCGAGAGGAGAACGCGCCTGCGCATCGGCAAGCTTCGTAAAATTCGCAGCGCCCTTATCGATGAGCTTGCGATTCACGGAGTACTTCAAGGTATTCGGGTTCGGCGTAAATTCGAGTGATACGTAAACAGCAGATTGTTCCATAGGAGCCTAATCTATACCTTTTAGTATGGATTAGGCAAGCGCTAATTTAGCTGGCATTTTTGGCTTTTTTTTGAAATTCTGGTCTCCATGACCTTCATTCCCACGATCCTCTCCGGCGGTAGCGGGACTCGCCTCTGGCCAGTCTCCCGGACCAAATTTCCGAAACAATTCTGCGAGTTGTTTGATGAATCCCTGTTTCTAAAAACGATCTCCCGTTTACAGAAACTCGGTTCACCGTGGGTGGTCACCAATGAGTCCATGAAGGTTTTGACCGAGAGCGTGCTCCGCGAAAAAGGAATTCCGCTGACTCAGGCCCTCTATGAACCGAAGGCGAATAACACTGCGCCAGCGATCGCACTCCTTTGTAAGCTACTGGAACTTCAAAACCGCACCGCCGACATCGTCGGCATTTTTGCTTCCGATCATCTGATTCAAAATGACGAAAATTTTATCGCCGCGGTGAAACTCGCGATTGAATGTGCTCAAAAAGGACAAGTCGTTACTCTTGGAATTAAACCCACCTACCCTGCTACGGGCTATGGATACATTGAAGTGGCCAAGGAAACTTTTCATGGTACCGCCCATCCGACTCTAGGCTTTCGCGAAAAACCAAATGCGACGACTGCCCAAGAGTTCATCGATTCCGGAAATTATTTCTGGAATGCGGGGATGTTTATTTTCGAAGTGGCGACCATGATCAAGCACTTGAAAAACTTCATGCCGGGCACCTGGAATGTGATCAACACACTCCACGCTGATCTCTCCAACTTGAAAGAAGTCTACGACGCTTGCCCATCTCAAAGCATTGATTTTGGGGTGATGGAAAAACTGAAAGAACAAGTTTGTGTTCCTGCCGATCTCGGCTGGAGCGATGTCGGTTCCTGGGATGAAATCGCGGCGATGACGGAATCGGCACCGAAATATGAGACCGAAGCAACAGGCAATTTTTTCTATTCGAATCAAAATCGCATCGCGGGTTTTGTGGACGTGAACGATCTCATCGTGGTCGACACCGCAGACGCGCTCCTGATCACGAAAAAAGGCTCGTCCCAAAAAGTAAAACAAGTCGTGGATCAGTTGGTCGCAGCGAAAGATCCGCGAGCCGGCGAACACCAATTCGAGTATCGTCCCTGGGGTAAATTCGAAATTCTGCGTGATACCGACGCCTTCAAATCAAAAGTGATCCATGTGAATCCTGGTCAGCAACTTTCTTATCAGAGTCACAAACAGCGTGCCGAACACTGGGTGATCATCAAGGGTCATCCGGAAGTGGTGTTGAACGACGTCACTCACGTGCTCAAACCCGGTGAAAATATTTACATCCCACTCGGCGCCAAACACCGCATTCGTAATCCGCACCCGACGGACATGGTCGAATTCGTGGAAGTTCAAGTCGGTTCCTATTTCGGTGAGGACGACATCACCCGATATCAGGACGATTACAAAAGAAAATAGGTATCAGGTTACTTTTTAAGGTGCGCCGAGCATAGAAAAGTGCGGATACTTTATCACCTGTATCGATACAGGCTCACTTCGCGCGCGCGAAGTCGCTGATTCAAACTATCCAATTAGAGTTCAGCTGCCTTAAAATAAGCGAGAGTCTTCGTAAGTCCTTCTTCGAGCTGAACCTTCGGTTCCCACTGAAGAAGTTTTTTCGCGAGGGCAATATCGGGTTTTCTTTGCTTCGGATCGTCTTGCGGAAGAGACTGATAGACCAGCTCACTTTTCGTGGCAATCACCTTCTTCACCTTTTCGGCGAACTCGAGAATGGTGAACTCGTTCGGATTCCCGAGATTTACCGGCCAGATATAATCGGTCTTCATCAGTCGATCGATTCCATCCACCAAATCAGAAACGTACTGAAAACTACGGGTTTGCTTTCCATCTCCGTAAATGGTCATCGGCTGATTCTTGAGTGCCTGAAACATGAGGTTCGTGACCACTCGACCATCTTCCGGATCCATCTTTGGTCCGTAGGTATTGAAAATACGGATCACCCGCACATCCACCGCGAATTCCCGCTGAAAAGAATAGATCAAGGCTTCGGCGTAGCGTTTTGCTTCGTCGTAGATCGAGCGAACACCGATCGAATTCACATTACCCCAATAGGATTCGGGTTGTGGATGCACCAGCGGATCGCCGTAGACTTCTGAAGTCGAAGAATAGAAAAACTTCGCTTTTTGATCGCGACACAACTCTAATAGATGACGAGTGCCTTCCGCATTCACGAGCATCGTCTCGATCGGGAGGGCGAAGTATTTCGGCGGAGAAGCGGGAGAAGCAAAGTGAAGGACCCAGTCCCATTTTTTCATCGTCGTGATCGACGCATGCAAGGGCTTGGAGACATCCACTTCTTCAAATTCAAAATTGGGAGAGGATTTCAGCTCCTCGATATTTTTCATGCGGCCGGTGCAAAGATTATCGAGACCGAGCACGAAATGCCCCTGATCGGTGAAATGCTTACAAAGGTGACTTCCGATGAAACCTGCAGCACCGGTAATCAAAAGATTCATGAGCTTCTTCCTAGGGTGATGAGTTTAATTCCAGCCTTTTTCATCTCGGCAACATTCAGATAATTTCTGCCGTCGAGGACCAGTGGTGTCTTCATTTTTGAAACGAGTTTTGCAAAATCAACATCGAGGAATTCCGGCCACTCGGTCACGAGCAACACTGCATCCGCTTCGTCAAAAACCGCTTCTGCGCTCGCCGCGAATTGGATTTCAGAATTAGCCCACTCTTTTTTTGCACGATCCATGGCAATCGGATCAAATCCAACTACTTTCGCCCCACGATCGATGAGCTTTTGTGCAACATCAAATGCCGGAGCATCACGAAGGTCGTCGGTGAAGGGTTTGAACGCGAGTCCTAAGATTCCGATCTTGCGCCCTTTCAAAATTTTGAGTTCACTCGCCAAAATTTCCACCATACGAATGCGCTGACGAGTGTTTACGTCTTTCGCCGCCTGAGTGATCACCATCGGGAGACCATATTCTTTTCCGGTGGAGATCAGGGCAGCGGTATCCTTACCGAAGCAAGAACCACCCCAACCTAAGCCGGCTTGAAGGAATTTATTTCCGATTCGTGAATCTAGCCCGATTCCCTTGGCCACGTGAGAAATATCCGCGCCCACTTTTTCTGAGAGTTCCGAGATTTCATTGATAAAGGAAACCTTGAGGGCGAGAAAAGCGTTTGCTGCGTACTTGATTAATTCTGCGGATTGCAAATCACTGGACAGAAAATTCACCATTTTGAAATTTTCAGGACGCGGCAGAAATGATGGCGGCGTGAAAGTTTGCTCAATCAATGGCTGATAGAGTTTTCTCATCGTAGAGATTGCTTTTTCATCATCGGATCCAACGACTACCCGATCCGCGTAAAGCATGTCTTGAAGCGCCGATCCTTCACGTAAAAACTCAGGATTGGAAGCCACTACGAATTGGGCTTTTGAATTTTCATTCTTCGAGCGGAAGGCATCGCGAACCAGGCTCTCCACCCAGTTTCCGCTACCGATCGGCACCGTGGATTTATTCACAATCACCACATAAGGATTTTGAATGTGCTCACCCACCGATTGGGCGGCGGATTTCAAGTAAGTGAGGTTCGGATTTCCGTCGGCAAGCGATGGAGTTCCCACAGCGATGAAAATCACTTCTGCGTTCGTGAGTGCGTCTTTTGCTGAAGTAGAAAACTTCAAGCGAGCGCGAGCGGCCTTCATCAGGTCATCGAGATGCGGTTCGTAGATCGGGGAAATGCCCTTGTTCAGCTGTTCAATTTTTGCAGCGTCGACATCTAGACAAGTCACTTCATGCCCGAGAAACGCGAGCGTTACTCCGGTGGTGAGTCCTACATATCCGGTACCGATGATTGCTACTTTCATCTTATTTTTCCTCTGGCTCTCCGCCATCTGAAGCGTCGGTCAATTCATGACCTTGAGCTTTACGAGTGAGCGGGAAAAGAACGCAGTCTTTGATGTTTTCAGAGTTCGTCACGAATTGAACCAAGCGGTCAATCCCGATTCCCCAACCGGAGATCGGAGGCATGCCGTATTCCATGGCCATCACGTAGTCTTCATCCATCACCATCGCATCTTCATCACCGCCGGCATTCAGTTTTGCCTGGTCTTCGAGGCGCTTCATCTGCTCAATCGGATCCACGAGCTCTGAATACGCGTTCACAATTTCCACGCCATTCACCACGAGTTGGAAACGATCGGTGAGTTCATGATTTTTATCGCTCGCGCGTGCCAGCGGAGAAAGATCGATCGGATGCTCGGTTAAGAAAGTAGGGCCCACCATTTTCGGGCGGCTCACTTTTTTGTAAAGAGTATCGATCAAATTACCGCGTCCGAGTTTATGAGCCTCAGGATCATCGAGATCAATGCGCTTGTCTTTGATCGCTGCAAGCAGTTCTGGAGCTGTCTTGTGTTTTTCAATGTCGATACCGCAATCTTTCAAGAGAAGATCACGGAAGGTCATCACGGACCACTCTCCACCGAAATCCACTTCGGTTTCCACACCTTCAGTGACGAGTTTCAATTTAGTAGTACCAAGGGTGTTCTGGAAAATCGTTTGAAACAAGCGCTTCATCAGATCCATATTGTCTTTGTAGTTCCAGTAAGCGGAATACCCTTCCACCATTGTGAACTCCTGAAGATGGTTCGGAGAAATTCCTTCGTTCCGATAACAACGGGCGAATTCAAACACGTGATGAAATCCACCAACGATCAAACGCTTCAAATAAGTTTCAGGAGCGATTCTCAAAAATAAATCGATATCGAGGGCATTGTGGTGAGTCTTGAATGGTTTTGCCAAGGCTCCTGAAGCGTTCGGCTGCAAGCTTGCCGTTTCCGCTTCCATGAAGCCTTCACCCTCGAGGAAATTTCTCATCTCACGGATAATTTTTGAACGGAGAACGAAACGAGCACGCGCTTCTTCACTCGTGATCAAATCCAGATAACGCTGACGGTATTTGATTTCGACATCTTGGAGACCGTGAAATTTTTCCGGGAGCGGACGCAGGCATTTGCCCAAAAATTGGAAGTCGGTTACCTGCACGGATTTTTCTCCGCGCTGAGTAGTGAACATATAACCTTTGGCACCGAAGAAATCGCCAATGTCGACGAAGTCCACATACTGCTGATACTTATCGCCCACATCATCGATCTTCATGCAGAGCTGGATCTTGCCTTGCAAATCCTGAAGCGTGATGAAGCTTAACTTCCCCATCCGACGAATCGAGGTGATCCTTCCCGCGACCGCGATGTTTTGAGTGCCATCGGCAAGTTCACGCACATCCTTCAGCGTATGGGAGATTTCAAAGCGTTCCGGGTAGGCCTGAAGACCTGCTTCTTGAAGCTTTTGGAGTTTTTCACGACGGACGCGCTCTTGTTCTGGGAAATGGGATAAGTCTTGTTGCATGGAGAATAAAGTATCGGAATTTTGACGGGAAGACCACGGGAAATGCCACGGAAAACGCCGTTGCTGCAGCGCTTCTATAGGCAAAGCTTGCCCATTTCCATAACCCACCGCTACCTCTAAAATAAACAGATGAGGAATGCCCCTAATTTCATCTCGTTTTCACTACTTTTGATCACCATTTTTAATGGTAGCTGCATCACTCCATCCGCGATTAAAAATCGGAATTTGGCGAGTGTGAATAGTCAGGACGAGAAGATTTTGAAGAATCTCGCGAAGGCAACCTTCACCAACCAAAAAGCGATCGAATTTACCAACGATCTCGAAGCTGAGTTAGCACCCCAAGTGGCAACCCTCACTCGTAACATCAAGGTTTACCATTATGGCGATCGTGGGCAAAAAGTGGAAAGCGGAAGAATCACTCTCGACGCAAAACGAGGCAGTGACGAAGACCTCAAAACTTACAAATCGGTCTACTCTACGCCCATCGAACTCGACGCTCCGGAAGTGAAGGACTATTTCAAAACAAAATCAGGGCTCGTCTTTAACGATGGAAACGATTCCGGTGCCGCGGGACCGGGCCTCTATGCAGCGGTCGATCCGATCCAGAGTGAAACCTATATCGGACAACCGGGATTTTTGCTGGAAATCGAAGTTCCGAAAGGGACTCGTTATTTGAAATACATGTACGCCTTAGAAATCTCTCCCGAATTTTTTAAAAAATGGATCAAAACTGAAATTGAATCCCAACCTCAGTCCGAAGCCGAACTGCTCTATCCCACCACCTTCGGCGCCCTATTTTTCAAGGCGGGTGGACGCTTTTTTGTTCAGCACAACGCCTTCATCAATTTTCCCAAG
>Ga0206917_1057_pt1 | contig 31693 bp, 39 predicted proteins | sample Alteio_BWOrgHeat_68_FD_152931 | JGI IMG/M metagenome (GOLD analysis project Ga0206917, IMG submission 152931) | Enriched cells from forest soil in Barre Woods Harvard Forest LTER site, Petersham, Massachusetts, United States -... | ecosystem: Environmental > Terrestrial > Soil > Temperate forest >...
TCGCAATTCCGGAAACGGAATCTGCAACACCATGAATACTTTGCGAAGAACTTACTGGAACTACGGCGCCGTTCACAGGGCTAATGATCGAAGTTGTTGGTGCTGCTATTGGAGTGGTTGACGGAGTGGGGCTTGGTGTCGGAGTCGACACAGGTGTTGGTGACGGCTTAGGCGTCGGATTCGGTGTGGGGTTTGGAGTTGGACTTGGTCCTCCTGAACTGTAACACAAACTTGCATCAAAACTTAGAGCGCTACCGGAACCAGTTGAAGCAGATATATTCGAATTGAGCTATAATCTAAACAGGGTGGGTTGATTAGCTAAAATCTAGGACGGATAGATAAAGGTCTAGATTAGAGGCTAAGATACTTTTAAAGCTAAAAAGGTGTCCAACCGAAAAACATTTATGGTTAACAAGGGGCCTGTAATCGTAATATTAATCGCAGCGCTATTACTTCATAGCTCCCTCTCCTTTTCAATGTCCGATAGTCAATGCGGTGACGTCCTGACCAAGGAAATCCTAAAATTCGTTTCCAAGCAGGTGTGCTTAAGTGATAAAAATTTTCCGGAGGATCTAGGAATACACATTAGTCTTGATGGAAACGTGACTTTGCAGACCTCAATTCAATGTCCTCATTCTAACGAGACTTTTGCTCCACAAAGTCTTACAGTTTCAGGGCCAGAAAAAAAAACATATACGCCAGAGATTGGAGATCACACACCTCAAGAAATAACCAAATATGCATTCACTCCACAATATTCGGACCATAAAGCTTACTATTATAATATGCTGTCCATAACGAAAGTTCATGGGATTGTTACGGATATTAAAATTGGTTACTATTCGATAAGTGACAAGCCACTGCCTGACTGGATGAAGGATCAAGAACCAGCAGAGGATCGATCTATTAATTTTAAAATGGATAAAACGAAGAAAAATCCGCCTTGCGGTATCTCGATGGCCAATTCGACATGGGACAGTGGCGGTAGCCACCACTACCGAGATTTTGAAAGCTGTCAGAAAATCTATAAACTCGTAGGAAGATATCTTAAAGGTAAGGCAGAACCCAAATATACGATTCTTAACGAAGCAGTGAGTTGCCCTGAAAAGGGGCGGCGAGAGTCTTTTGACTACGTAGATCGAACTGTGGTCAAAGAAGAAGATTTAGAAAAGTTTGAACCTTTGGCTAAAGAGCTGGAGAGCGATCTCGATCTAGTCCCAGACACAGTGAAGTGTGGGGCCACAACAGTCTCAAAAGAGCGCTTTCAAGCCACTGCTATTTTCAATTATTTCAATGCACCCGGCTGTCAGTTTTTTCGAAAGCTATTAGACCCGTCCTTTTCGGACGGTTCACCTTCAAATCAAAATGGGTCAGGCGCAACGGCTGCACATTAGCGATTATGATCGCCATATCGGAATTCTGTTAGAGGGCTAGGCAATAAAGGCTCTCTTTGATAGTCACGACTTTAAGATCTTTTCGGAGAATGAAATTCACCAATCCATATTCTTTGAAATAGTCTCTCGGAAACTTAATTAGATATGAGACGTTTTCTTGCAGACCCCATGCCCGGCGAAAATATAGTTAGATTTCCACGTCTCGGAACATAACAAGTGATTTCCGAGTAGGATTATTTTAAGATAAGATTTTGCTCAAATTCTGATTTTGGAATGCATACAGTATAAGGAGCAGGAGTAAAACCTGTTACCGCTGATTTCTTGTCTGCTAACTGAAAGACCGGGATGTTTGACGAATACTCCACGATTAATCGCGGTCTTCTAGATTGAGCGATTCTGAAAGCAACATAGTGGATATGATTGTCTTGATCCTGCCATGTGGTAAGAAGAGCGCCATTTTTCTTTGATAATGTGGTGAGGTCGGCTTTACCATCCGTAAAAACTCGAACGCGATCAGCCGTTATATAATCCTCATCATCCTGCCATTCAAAGCAGGTCCACCCTAAAAGCATTTCCGCGTCCGTCGGTTCAGCTCCGCTATTAAACATTTGCCCGGCCCGAATGTTGAAACCGTCTTTCGTCATATTACTCGCAAATGAGGACCCTGCGAACCCAAGTAGGAGACAAAGCACAATGGTAAATTTAAACATACAGCTAATTCCTCAAAAATAAATAACTCTACGATGCATATTCTACCTTGAGGCTCTTTTTATTGTAATAAGGATAAATTTCAAGCATGTGAAGAAGTTCGACACTTGGTCGGATGACTAATGTCTAAGAGTTTTTCCGGCCCTAACAACTCGATGGGAGGCTGGCCTACCATCCGAAAGGTCAAATCGAGTTGAGTTGGCCAGGTTCAACATGTCTTCACGAGAACTGTTTACCATTTTTCAAGAGAACAACATGGGTGAGGATTAAAAGTCGATGGCCACTGTTCCATTATGAATTTTTGTCCGAGCTTTTTGGGGCTCCGTCATTTCTGAAACTGCTATGAGCCAAATGTCAAACTTTTAGACGGTTCTAGATCCCTTAAAGCATGCGTAATCCAAAAATCTCCATTTGGTCGGACGGAAAAATTCCAAATTTCGGCATATTGTTAAGGGCTTGAGCAGGTAAAATCCCTCCATTGGTATTGGGGCAACCTCTAGCTGGCCCTCCGGTTGCACTGCAAATTCCTAATGAAATCCTTGGTTTTGGTCAGCTTATTTATTTTCCTTGAGGTGGGACGCTTGCAGGCGTACAGCGCTTCAACGTTTGGCTACGCTCAGCTCTCTCTATTGATCAAGACAGAGCACCTTAATTCCGTAGAAGAGGTTATTTCACATCTTCCAGAGGAAATGCGTTCAAGCTTTACACTTATGAAAGAAAGCTTGAGTCTCCAAGAAGGTTCTCCACGTTTTCCGCGTGCGATTCTATTTACTAATGATGGCCATTTCATTTGCACATTCAACGGAAGCCCTAAGCAAGTTGGCTTTGATACATTAGAGTGTGTTGAATTTAAATTCCGCTCAAAAACTTTTGAATTTCATCAGATTCAATTTCCTGCGGTGACGAATAAAATTACAGAACCAATTTTTTCTCCCCTTAACATGACGGCCGATAAAAAAATCAGCTGCACGATGTGCCATGGTTCAAACCCGCGACCCAACTGGGAGACCTATTCTATGTGGCCTGGAGCTTACGGGTCCCATGACGACTATTTTGATTATACTTATGCCAAGCAACTTTTTAAAAAACATCCTCAAGACCCTGGGGGTGAAGCAGCTTTCCATCCAGAACTTAAAGAAGAGCAGATTCAATTTGAAGATTTTAAGAAGCATGTGCCGGAATCCCTTCGCTATTCAGCACTTATTTTTCCAGAGGGAAGTAAATATAGCCCCTACCTCAGTGGGTCTCACTCTAAAGGCGATGCTTTCTTTCGACCAAATCTAAGGCTCTCTGAGGTAATAAAAATCTTGAATGCAAAACGAGACGGTAAACTTCTTTGGGAAAAGGGCCGAGCAAGAAATTACGCATTTCTTATGGCTGTCGCAAATTGTCGTGAGGATAAGACTCAGCCGTTATTTCCACTGTTTTTCCAAAAGGTCAAAGGCTCATCGATTGCCTATCCTTCATTAAATAATAGGCCGGATTATTCAAAAATGGAGTACGTAAGAACGTCTCGAGCAGTTTTGGCCGATATTTTTGAGCCCCAAGATTGGTCTCCCGTTTTTCGAGGAATGGACGCAGTTTGCAAAGGCTGTTATCTCGTGCCGGGAGGAGGGAAATATCCACATCAAATAGGCGCTCTAGACACAGACTTTGTTTCAACAGGAGCCTATCCTTGGACCTACGACTATACAACTGGCGACGAAAGCTCCATGAATACTTTTGTCGCCACCGAAACTATGAAGAACTTGATTTCTGGTGGAGACGAAGATTTAAAGCCTTACTTTGGCTTAAGGAACGCTCTTTATTATGTTTATTACAAGAGGCATCAACTTACAGTCGATAGGTTAAATATCCAAGATGCCATCGGGAGAGCCCTTGACCTCGAAAAGCTCAAAGCGAGCTGCTCCTTACTTTCAGAAAAACTGAATAGATCGCTCGAGGAGATTGAACCCTAAGTTAAACTAGAACAAAGGACGCCCAAAAAAAGGAACTGGTTTTGGGGTGTGGCCCATGTCGAATGCGCCTCAGAAGTTCGGCGGGGGATGATCCCTCACATTAGAAGTTAGTGACTTACTTGCCAGAATTCTACGATAAAGTTTTTCTACGAAAGTCTGAAAGGCAATAGGGTTATTCAGGGTGGTCAAACGCCGTTGGGATTGTGGCCATACTTTTTTGAAGATTTCGGATGTCAAATTCTCGGGAACTATATCCAACCCGATCAAAATTAGACCCAAAAAGCGCAGGTACTTTACAAAAAATTGGAGTTCCGAGACTTTTCAAAAACTTCAAATTCACTACATTCCTCGAGGAGAAATTCAAAATTAATTTTGAACCTTGGTCAGGAAACTAATGACATTAACAATTTCTGGGGACGCTATCGCTCGCGAGTGCCGGTCTAGCGATCGAGCAGTCAGAGGGCCCATCTTTGTTCAGGTCAAATATGGCCTCGCGAACAGAAAATCGGATTTTCACAGTGAGATGGCCATTGTTTTTCCGAGTGCGAGAGTTTAGCTACCAATAATACATCAAAGAGCAAATCGTTTTGAATAATTGTCGGTGCTTTTGAGGCCATATAATTTCTCGGAGAAGAGGCTTTTGACTTCGCTATTGTGGCGCCAAAAACGTGCCGTGAATCCATGCACGAGGCCCCAGCCCCACATAACCTCGTCGAGGGTCCGAAATTTGGCCTTTGTAAAAATCGGTCAGCCATTGGGACCACTGTTTTAGACCGGGTGGAGAGTTGGGATCTGGTTGGTAATTATAGTAAGGCGCGCAATGAATTGGAGGAATGTTCTTGCCGCAATAAGGTAGTGGTACTCCGAATTGGGTATAAAATGCCGTTAGCTGATGCCCCCATTCATGAATGAAGGTTTGGGTTCTCCAATACTGCTCATCAAACCTGTCGGAATAAATAATCGAAATTCCAGTGGGACCAAATGTATTCTTAGGAAAGGTATCGCCAGCGAAGCATCCAACTGACGTATTTTGTGCATCCCTTAGGTCAACATAAAAGAAAACACTGTCGTACTGTTTCTGAGAAATATGTGAGAGATCTGGATCTAAATCTTTAGGTAGAACCCTGTAACCGTCGGCCTGACAGGTGCCACTTGGAGACAAGGGCACTTTTGAAATTCTGATTTCTGTTTGCCATAAAACCTTTTCAGAAGTCACTGACGAGACCCATTGAGCCGCAAGGTGATGATACGTTTCAGAAACGCGACTTATATCCTCAGGTGACATTGTTTTGTTAATGCCTGGAAAGGACCCATACGGAGGGATTGTCGTCTGAGATCTAATTACAAGAAGTGTTTTAAATACGATGGGCCCTGTTTCTGCGCCAAGAACAAAAGAAGAGTAAGCTATTAACAAAAGACAAACCAAATACTTCATCGTTAACCCATATTACATGTTTGACTAAGAACATCTACTTCAGCTGAAAAGGAAATTCTACAAATTTTTCGACCCAGAGAACAAAACGCGAGGGAGGACGCTCCCTTTCTATTACAGAGCACCCGAAGTCAACGCCTTAATCGATTCTCTCTTCAGGGTATCACAGTGATCCGAAACTTTCGAATTTGCTCGCAACTCACTGATGACTCCAAAAAACGGGAGCGCTTGCGGTGAGGGAATTAGTCCCCCAATAACTTGGCCAGAGCTGAATGCAAATGTATCTGGCTCAAGAGATAGGGACCAAAACCTCATATCTTTTATGCCGATGAACTGGGCCACATAACGGAATGTCGCCACAAAATAAGACTCTTCTGCCTTTGGAATATAATTTTCTTTCGGAATTCTATCGTCATTCCTTTGGAGTTCTAACCAGTCTTTGCCTGGATTAATTCTCTTGAAGCGATCAACCGTGTATTCAGCTTGTTGATTCTCGGTGTCTCTCAAAAGCCTTTGAAAACTTAAGTAGCCCACCGGTTTAGGCGTAGTTGGGGGAATAAAATCCTCGATACTTTCATTTTGATTAAAACACTTCGGATTTTGAGACGCAGCCACAGCAAAAATAAATTTAGCGTTCGAGCTCTTTGACAGGGCATCCATAACTAGTCTTCCAATCCTTTGTGCATTCAAGTCTGTCAGTAGTTCAGTTAGGCTGAGAGGGCTTGTGGAAACGGAGTGGCTCCCGTCGTCATGGGTAATTACATTGAGTCTTTTTAAGCTCGCGTAACGGTCTACCCTTCCCATTTTGTTGATAAATAGGTCATTTGCCCTTTGCTCTAATTTACTCGGCACTCCATAATAATTGTCATTGAAGCTGCCCAGAACACCTGGCCACATGTAGTAAAGATCCCAATTAGGCTTTCCATGGTGGCACATTACACAATTGGATGGCTCACTTCCGAGATAGACGCCTTCGGGAGTTAGAGTATCTTTCTTTTGATAGGAAATTATTTGAGGGCGGTCCTTAATCTCTTTGGTTTCTTTGGGAAAAACAATTGCGTTAAAGTGAAAACTTTTATCTTCATTTGAAAACTGAATTGCCTCTATTTTGTCGTATCCAAATCGGGTTTTGTCTCCCGAAAAACTCATTACAAAATCGGACGGATCAGGATCACCCATTCCAGGTAAGTAGCAGGTCAAAATTATTCTCGGGAATTCGGGGCTGGCGAACTGAGCGCTGCGGCTCGCATACACAACATTGTAGTCTGATTTCATACAGTCGGGAAGATGTTGCAAAAGTTCGCTTATTGTTTTCGGGTGAGTTTCTTTAATGAGATCTACTAGTTCTGAGAAAGTAAATCCTGAGGCGCAGACGTCATGCGCTGGCATAAATGCAAGTAGTGCCGTACAAAAAAAATCTAAAATTCGTTTTTTTAATTTCATCTTTTCCTCAATTTACCGGTTTTAATAAATCGAGCAGTCGAGTGTAACAGATAGTTTGGACCCTCAGAAGCCGGTGAACATTGAATTGTTTCTGCGATAGCGACATTTGACAAACAAAATACACTTAGAGCGGTGAATATATAGTTATTCATAGTGTCTCCTTAAAATCACTTTAATTTTAGATAACTTAATTTTGAATTATGGGTGGATATGCATCAACGTCTGGGTATGGTAGCGCCGTACCCGTACATGTGACTGGTTCGTTGTCTACAAACGAACTGTAGTTTGCCGTGACCCAAATTGAGGGTCTTGCGGCCCATACTGCCGCTGAGGCCTGCTTTTTAATTCCGTTGATCGAAAGTGAACTGTTGTCGAGTTCGCATAGCACCCCAATCAGTAGTTCACTTGTGGTAGATAGGTGAAACATTTCTTCCTCTTGATCTACTCCGGTAAAAAGGCCCGGCTTACAAATGAACTTGCTCGTTATTTCAACAGTATCGCCGTTGTCACCCGTAAAGGCCTCTGTAGTTGAAACCGTCTTAGATGTTATGTCAGTAGTGACATGAAGATCCGATCGGCCATGCTCGGCACAAAGCGCATAATTAAAATCGACTGTTCCAGGACCGCCGTAATCCCCGCAGAATCTAAGATACAATCCTTCATTAAGGCCATAAGTTGCTCTTGCAAGCACCGTATCGAAATTTCGCTGAACGGTACTATTGGCCGACGCAAGGATCTGGCTATACAGATCGGCATTCGTTAAGCCAGGTAGACTCTTTATTTTCTCCCAGTCTCCCCTAACTTTGTCAGCAAGACTATATCGGATCTTTGAGCCCATTAGACCGCTAACCTCGGTGGCAGCCATCGTGAACTGATGCAAATCATCAGAGTCTTTCCACTCCTTCCAATTAAATTGAATGGATGATGAGCTTCGATTAAAAAGCGCAGGTTTTGGGTCGCCATTCTGATCGAGGAGTTGTTTATCTGTTGAAGTCAAAAGAGCTTTTTTGTTTTTGTTCAAACTAGCCAGTATCTCGTCGTGGATCGACTTACAACCTGCGGGGTCAAGCTTTGGATCTGGCTTTGCGGATCCAAACCAAGCGCAGGCCCGTGAAATGTCTCTCAAGAAATCTACTACATATGGATCTCCACCATGGGTGCCAGTGCCCGCATGTACTTGAACACTAAGGCAACAAATTGCGGTTAATAGGAATACTTTTCTAAATGAGTTCATGACTTCTCCTTCATTTGTAATGGATATAAACTTGCACTGAACTGATAAACTTGTTTTCGCTCTCCAGATTCTAAAACCTGGCAGAGTGTATTGGTAAATTCCTCAATCATTCTCTTTGCGAGAGGAAGCTTTTTGGGGTCAATAGCCATCGTCATTGCAGACTGGTTACGCTCTTCAATCGGAACATTCTCTAAAGAAAAAATGGCCTTTTCTAAAAGCTGCCTCTGTAATTTCTTTAGAGCTGGAGTTGTGAGATGCTTATCTTTTGTCGTGATATGCCCTTTAGTTTTTTGCAAGCGCCCGTTTTTTTGTTCTAGCAATTCTAATTTGATTAGCCTATCGACAGCTAATTTCGCCTCCAACGGCGTGATACCAATCTGCTTCGCAATCCATCTTGCGTCGGATTTAAAATTTTTTGTAAAAGTAAGTTCTAAAATCGCGCAGTGATACCAGTCGCTTATAATTCGAAAGAGTTCAATTTCAAGATTGGGGGAAGTAGAACGCGGTGTAACTCTATTGACATAACTCCTCTCACCATCCAATTTTCTTCTTTTTTGCTCGTCAATAAAGGATTCCGTAAAAAGCGTCTTTTCTTCAGGCGCGAGATTCAGGCTCCCCATAAGTCTTTCGATAGCACGGCCAGATAAAAAAGCCTTTCCGGCCATGAAACGAGAAAGATTGCCGGCGTCGACACCTACTGCCTTCGCAAAAGCCCTTAAAGAGTAATTTGCGTTCTTCTCGCATCGCCGAGCGAGCTCCTGCTCTAGATATAATTTGTAAAAGGGTGTCTCAGTAATCATGAAAGGCAATATACAGACAACCCGAACGAAAGACCATAGATTATACAACAATGTGTTGTAGCACACTACAACGTGAAAAAATTTTCTGAGCGTCCAAAAGTTCTACTGGCAAGGTTAGGGCTCCACTCTGGGCAGCTGCCACAGGCAGACTCCCCGAGATAGCCCGGCAAGTTCACATTGCTCAAGCTAAGCTTTTATGGGAATCAAGAGCGAGTAAAACTGGGGGCACCCGCTCATTCTAAAGCAGTCAAACCCACTTAGGAGAAAATAGAATGTTATATAAAACTACTTGCAACAACTACTACTCTGTAGTACCATATAAACAATGAAACGGGTCTTTGTGTATGCTCCTTTGATAAAGAAGCGTCTCGAGGGTTTCATCGATCCCGAGGAAAAAGCCCGTGAGATTGAGAACGAGATTTTAGGTAACCTTGAGACTGGCGATATAGTCCCCGGAACAGGTGGAGTTAGAAAATTCCGCTTACCAGATGAGAGACGTAGCAAAGGTAAAAGGAGCGGCATCAGAGTGTTTTATCTCGATCTTCCTCATGTAGAAAAAACGCATCTGATATTTTTACTGAGGAAGGGTGAATCACAAGACCTCACTTCTCTAGAGAAGAAAGTAATTCGAGATTTGGTTGTAACTTTAAAAAAGGAGAGTCGGGTATGAAAAGAAAAAAATCTCTACTGGGAGAGGCTCTTATAGATGGCCTTAAGCAAGCTATCGCCCATGAGCGCGGCGAAATTAAACTCAAGACCACCGAGAGAGAACTCGCACCTCCAGCTCCAGAATTTTCCAAAGCTGACATTAAAAAAATCAGAGTTGAAGTTCTCCGTTACACACAGTTGGAATTTGCGTCACTTTTGAATGTGGATATCGGTAGCATCAGGCATTGGGAACAGGGTTTGAGAAAGCCATCCAAATCGGTTTATAGATTGTTGCAAATCATTTTGAAAAAACCAGAAGTGGTTGATGAGTTAGAGAGTGCATAAATTAATGAGAGCAAAAATAATAGTTGAACCGTTCGCTAAAACAAATCGTCGTTGGGAAAAAGCTTTAAAGGGCAAAGTTGCGGTTCACGCCAATGAAGAGATTATCTCAGTTGGAAGTTTTGAAATTCTTGGGAAATTATTCTCGCCCCAACGCCTAGAAATATTATCTAAGATATTTATTTTGAAGCCAAAATCTATCGCTGAACTCGCAAGGAAGCTTCATCGTGATTTTAAAAACGTTCATACCGACGTAAAGTTCTTAGCCGATACCTAGGGGATTGGTCAGCCGTAGATTTTTCCCTAGGGAAAAATCGTTATGTGCTTTGTGTTTCACACAAGACTCGTCAACCCATTGTGCTTAGCGCGGCCCCTTACTCAGAAATTGTAATGAGATTGAGGTCAAATTTACTAACAACTCTTCAGGCCCTGGAGATTCCCTCGAATCAAATCAGAGTTGAGCTGCCAGAGACGGAGAGTGTCGTTTACGCAAAAACCAATGATCGATCAATTCTCGGAACAATAAACGACTATCGAGGCGCCCTAGAATTACATCACAAGTTGGAGAGGATTCGGGATTACCGCGATATTCAGTGGATGTCTCTTTGGTTATCTGAAACACCAATGCGCACGCTTGGTTGGAAATATCCCAGAGAAGCAACCCGCGAAGCTCTTGCTTCTGAAGCTAAGCCAAAGCTAAGACTTGTCTGTCCATCTTCGCCGCTCTAGAGCTTAAATGGCCTAAAGGCCACGAAGACGACCCTTCATGATTTTTGCGAAAAGTTCCATGCTCACATCTTGGGAACTTTGCGAATCAAAATTTGGCAAGTTCAGTAGTGATTCTGAAACAACGAGCGGTGGGTTTTCGAGGGACATTTTAACTAAAATATAAGTGATTTGAGGGGTTGAAAAGGTAATTTTTCGTCACCGATTTTCTCGAAGAGAAAATTTTTTGACAGGTATAGGTCGGCGATGAGAATGCCCCATCGCCGACCCATCATTTTATTTTTTGATCTCGCAGAGCACTCTAGACGAAGAGCCTTTGACGTTAAAGCCATTTGCCCAAGTTACTTCTTCGTACACAACTTGGTCATTGGCAGATCCATGCGCCCACCGTGCATGCTCGCCCGAATTGTCATGCTCAATAATCATTACGGCGAGCCCATCATTAAAATTATCAAGAACATGGTAAAGAACTCTCACAGTCGTTGACTTTCCTTCCAAGCCAGCAATTTTGACCAAATCAGTGCTCGTCTTTCCGTCTTTTAGGGCTATGTAATCAATAGCGACCGGACTATCGATTGTACCATCATCGATTGCTGGACTATTTCCCAAAAAGCGACCCGAACGCTTGCATTGGATTCGAGTGCTGCTAGTGCTGCTTGAGTCCGAGACTGTCACAATGTGACCGACTCCTGCTCCACCATCCACATTGACAGGATTGTCTTGCTGCTGGGCCTGAGCAATGCTCATTCCCAAGAAAAGCGAAAATATTAATGACTTAAAAAACATACGTACCTCCAAAAATTAGCTACAGGACGAAAGATATAACGCGCATGCTAATATAACCATTTCAAATATGTTAACCTTTGATTGAATTATTACATTTCAGTTAATTTAAAAACCTCCGAAGATATAGAAGCATGAATATCTTTCTCTATGACGATTATCGGCACCTAATTAAGGATAAAATCAAGGAGTTCCCGAGGAAGGGGCATGGGCAAATCCAAAAAATTTCGCAAGCACTGAATGTAAGTCAGAGTCAAGTAAGTCAGATTTTAAAGGGCATAAGAAAATTATCAGACGCACAGGCATTCATTCTTTCGAAATATTTTAGTTTTGGCGATTTGGAGACTGAATATTTTCTTATTCTTGTCCAGATGGCAAACACCCAGCATTCAGAAGTTAAGACGGTCTTGAAAAAGAATTTAAAAAGAATTTCAGAGCTTAGTAACCGCGAGCCAACTCTTGACAGAAACATGACAACTCTCGGAGACGTCGATCAGCTCCTTTTTTATTCCAACCGTAACTTCATGGCGGTATGGCTTTTAACTTCGATACAAGGTTTTAACACAGCTGAAAAAATTAGCGAGCATCTGCGAATCAGCACTGTCTTGGTCAAGGAGATCCTTCACTTTCTTACTGACATCGGACTTTGCGAGAAGAAAAACGACTTCTACTCGATGAGAATAAAACGAACTTTAGTTACCAGAGGATCACCTATGCTAAGTCGTCATCATATGAATTGGCGACTTCAGGGTATTGAGGTCCTACAATCTGCGCCGCATGAAAGCCTCTTCTATACCTCACCAATGACGTTGTCTGTGCAAGATTCGCTAACTGTTAAACAGATATTGTTAAAGAGCATCTCAGCAATTGAACCGATTGTCGGTCCCTCAAAAGCCGAAAAAACTTTTTGTTTAAACATTGATTGGTTCGAGTTTTAAAAAGGGCGCTTTTATGGCCGACATCGCTGGCGTGTCGAATGTCGACATTTCTTGGGTTTCCAAGGTAAGTCTGCATTTTAAGATTATTTTCACGAACGAACACACTGACAACTTCTGGCCGGCGTAAAAGTCGCCCCAGGTCTCGCTAACAAGTGAAATAGAGTGAGCCCCCCACGGTGGACACTGACCAGTAATTAATTGAACAGGCCTTAGTACAGCCGCAAAGCCTTATGGTATAAGGGTTTGCAAGGAAATGGATGTGTTATGGAGATTTTTACACCGCCCGATGTGAAACCTAAGAAACCGCCTGGTCGAGTGCCCAAGCACTCGGTTGAGTATCGGTTGATGGTAGCTAAAAAGGTCGTCGAAGAGGGAATGACTTTTAGAGAAGCTGCCAGTTCTTTTGGAATGTCTCATGGATCTGTTAATGCTCTTGTTCAGCAGTATAAGCATGAAGGTTCCAAGTCCAAACGCAATGAAAGAGTTAGCAAGTATAAGAAAGAAGTCGAAGCCTACAGGCACCAGCAACAGCTTAAAGATCTCAAGCAAGAGATTGCCGAACTCTATCTTGAAAACCTGATGTTAAAAAAAGCCTTGCAACATTCACTAACGATGAAAAAAGAGCGTTCATCCGTGATCACATCCGAGAATTTGGATCGGTTAAAAGAGGATGTGAAATAATGAGGCTACCTCGAAGTTGTTATTACTACGAGCCTTCGCGGGAAGAAAAAATGCGAGATCGTGACATGTGGTTGCGAGAAAAAATCGAAGCGATACATGTTGAACTTCCTGGTTACGGGTACAGGCGAATTAGAGAGCATCTCTTAAACGAGGGGAAAAGGGTCAATTCTAAGCGAATAAAGCGAGTTATGAAGACATACTCACTTTTTTCCTGTCTCAAGAAGTTTATGAAGCCCAGAGGTGCTGCTGCTGGGGTAAAGTTGTTTTTTCCCAATTTGGTTAGGGGAATAAAAATAAATGGCCCCAATCAAGTGTGGGCAACTGATTTGACCTACATCAAACTACTTCGCGAATATATTTATGTGAACGCCATTATTGACGTGTACACGCGAAAGATAGTGGGATGGGCAATCTCTCGCGATCTGAGTCATAAGTTCTGTCTTCAATCTCTGGAGTTGGCAATGAAACAGTACAAGCCACCGCCAGGAATTATTCACCATTCAGATCGCGGTGTTCAGTACGCTTGCATTGATTACGTCGAGTATCTGAAGGCAAACAATTTCCAGATCTCGCAATCTCGAATTGCAACTCCGGAAGACAATGCATTTATCGAATCGTTTTTTAAAACAATGAAGAAAGAGGAGGTTTATTTTAAAGACTACAAAACAATGAATGATGTAATTAAAAACTTGCCGAGATTCATCGATGAGGTCTACAACACGAAAAGACTTCATTCGGCATTGGGGTATAAAACTCCAGATGCGTTTGAAAAAGAGATTTTGAAACTAAAACCCGCTAAGCGACCTGTACAAAAGATTTGGGGCTGGTCTGCCTAATAAACGGGGCTCATTCCAGAAATGCGGGCATAGCAAATGCCCGCTATAAAGTTGGACTATCGGCGAGAGAGTTTTCCGGTCAAAGTATATTCGTCGCCATAGTTAATCCAGACATTTAGATTTCCATCGAAGGATTCAGAAATATTTAAGTTGTCCCAGTATCTACAAGATCCGCTCAAGGTACAGACGCGGTCTTGGGCCACTAGGCTGGCATTTGTCAGACTGCCCATTGGTTTAGCTGCATTATACCGAAAAAGGTCTGACCCGTTTATGCGAAACTCTGCTGACAAACCAAAAATCCCTGTCCAGCCCTTCGAAGTACAGCGGACCGCAGTTTCCGATGACCCAAAAGCCGTAACTGTTAGCGTATCACCAACCCTCTTTATCTCAATTGGAGTGTTATCACACGTAATTCCATTTACAAGGAGTGTTCCGTGCCAAATTCCGCTTATATCTGCCTGGGCAGTTCCAACACATGACATTACGAGCAAAGCTAAGAGTAGTTTCATAGGGCCTCCAAATTATAATATAAGTTTTCCCATAAATGATCCTATTGCTGCAATGGTCTGGTCAACAGCCAAATGAAACATAATTAACTTCTGTTGAGGTTTGCAGGCACCATTAGGAAACAGAGAAAAGGCTGGCGTTTAGAAAGACAGGCGTTTTTGTCGACTCGGTCGTAACACTGTTTATGGGCGGAAAATTTCAGCAGGAAGGCCGCTTCGCTTCCGGGTGCGCTGCCCCTTCGGGGCGTTGCCTGCGGGCAACTCCCTGTTGCAATTCCAAACCAGCATGGGTCAAAAATAAAAAACGATCCCGTTTAGGGATGCGCTTTTATATATGGCTCAGGTGGGAGGGACGATTCTTAGTTTTTCCTAAACACCTGAATTTCTTTGAACTAATAACTATATTAACAACTTAACCAACTTGAGATTTGGAATGTATTGGAACCTAATACCCTCTTTTTAACTGCACCGGCTGGGCACATCACCGTCAGAAAGAGATACACGTTTCAGACCTCACTCCGATTCGAACTTATTTATTCAAGCGAACAAAAATATCTCCGTCTCCGGCAGGGATCAAAAACCGTTTTAATTCCTTTCCTGTGCCAAGACTCCGATGGACTTCCTTAAATGTTATCGTTACGGGGTACAACGAATTATTGTCAGGAGGGTTAAAGACTACCGTACCTTGGGAATATTCCCGTCGAAAAGAGCCATCCTTTTCGCTGTCTTGAATTGGTTTTGATACAGGCCGCCCCAAGGGCCTTTGACCTTTGCCGTCGACCCAAAAGGGTCGATAAATATCGTGAAGGTGGTCCCAAGTTATTAGAGAATTTGGATCTCCGAAAAGTACATAGCCGTCTGAAAAAATTAACGCCATTGCTGTAGTCATTCGCATCAGTTTATAATCGTTGCGGCCCGGGTTAGTTTCTGGTGACCATCCTTCAAAGGCCGTAAAAGCCGGAGTTTTCATAGGAGAATTCTGTGGTAATTCCATAATGGCCTTCACCTGCTTCCACTGCGAAATAGGAAACCACTTGGCGTTATAACCCTCCATGTAGAGTCCATTGATATAGGGCTGACTCGCTGCAAATGGAATACGATTGTTTGTATTCACGACGAGAATTCCCTTATCGCCAAGAGCCTCCCGAATCACTTTAGCGAGCGCCGTGCGGGCCTCAATGTCTTCAGAATGATTGTTCCACCAGTCTAAAAAACATCCATCAACGACGTGAGTTTGCATTACCAATCGACAAAGGTCTCCCACCCGCTTTTGTAAATCAGGTCGATGAAAGTCTGTACGATAAAAAACTCTTGGGTTTTCGCCTGGAGGTACATCAGCAGTTCTCTTCCCATTTGAATCTTTCATCCACCAGGGAGAATCGGTAGGAATATATCCGTCTTGGTCAGCGTAGTATCGAACCTCCGCGAGAAGTACTGCATTGGGATTAATTTTCAAAATGGCGTTTCGCAGCGCTAAAGCTTTTTTGATACTTTCTGGAGTATAGCTCGTAGCGAGTCCTGGATATTTCTCAAGGGATATAAGGCCGTAACCTTCGGGGCTGAACCACAAAAGGTCATGCCGAGCCAATGTCTTGATGTGTTCTTCTTTAAGCGGCAGAACTTTGCCATTTATATTGTCGTTGAAATGCTCAGCGTCACCCCACGGCTGAAAAAGGGATGGAAAGGCCCTCTTTTGAATACGAGTTAAAACATCATTGTCTTCGGCATTTGTGGAATACGGGATTACGACGAGTAAAAATAATAAAGGCCCGCATTTGAAAAGATTTTTCATTATAAACTGCATCAGGACGATTTCTTAAAATGTCCTGCATAATTTTTGAGAACCTCGCGCATCATCTTCTGATATTTAGTTCCCAAGCTTTTTGCAGTAGCTTTAAAAAAGTTCACCGTCTCATCATCGACCGTTAACGTAATTTTTGTTAAATGTTCCTTTGGTACAAGTTGCGCAGGACTTGGCAAAAAATCACTTACTCTTGTCAATGCTCCTACAGGTTGATCACTTCTTTTTTTCTTTTTCATAAAAACTTTTTCCTTTTCTCCAAAAACCAGCCCCTAAAATTCTGATTTTCGGTTTTCTATATGTGAATCTCACCGTCAAAATTCCAGAAGCAACTTTTCCAATACAAAATAATCTTTCTTCTGCTTCGCTATGTGCCTCGTCATGGGCAATGATACGATGACTATCTAAGAAGGCTTCGGCTGCTGTCGTAAAAGCCACGCCGTGCTTTCTTAAATTCTCCTTTTCTTTAGTCTCATCCCATTCAAACAGCCCAAAAGTTATTGTTTTAGCCATCGAAATTATTATACCTAAAAGTATGGTTAATTAACCATATAAAAGTATGGTTGTTATAGATACGACGTACAAAGCTGGACAAAATTGAGGCCTACGACTAGATCGCCAATATTATTCAGAGGTTGCAGATTTTTGGCTCAGGTAACTCAAATAAGAAACCCATTGGAATTTATCTAGTAATTCCAATGGGTTATATACTGGCTCAGGTGGCAGGAATCGAACCTGCGACACGGTGATTAACAGTCACCTGCTCTACCGACTGAGCTACACCTGAATAAATGGTCAAAACAAAAAGCTAACTAAACTTAAAAAGGTCAAAATCAAAACTAAAAAGAACTACGCACTAAAATAAAAGAGCTGGGCTAGAGTGTCAAGGTCAGAGATCCCCACCCTTAAGTACACTAATGATCGACTTGCTTATGGTCTTCAAAGACTCAAACACCCCGATACCTTGGGTGGCTACGGCCTCAAACTCAGTCATATTGTAGCGATTGAGAGCTTTACGCATCTCAACAATTGGCGTCACCTTCGCAAGATCGCGCTTATTGTACTGCACTACCAGAGGCACCTGCTTAATATCATAGCCCTGTTGCTTAAGATTAGTCTCAAGGTTATTCATACTGGCAATATTCTCTTCCCACCGCTCGGCCTGACTATCGGCCACAAAGATAATTCCATCTAAACCCTTTAAGATTAGACGCCTTGTCATGTCCCGATCAGACTGGCCGGGCACAGTGTAGAGATGAAACTTGGTCGTATAGCCGCGAATTTCACCAAATAACAAAGGCAAAAAATCAAAGAAGTAAGTTCTTTCGTTTGCCGTATTGAGGGCAATCAGTTTTGATTTTTGGTCGGTCGCCGTTTTTTGATAAACCCATTGAATATTTGTCGTCTTACCGCCGAGACTCGGCCCGTAATAAACAATTTTGCAGTGAATTTCTTTGGCGTTGTAATTAATAAATGACATTTCTAGAGCTCGACCCGATTTTCTAAAGCACGACTGAGTGTGCGATGATCGACGTACTCGAGGTTTCCGCCAATGGGTACGCCGTGAGCGATGCGCGTGACTTTGATATCACCCACTCTCCCCTTTAAAGTTTTTGTTAAATATAAAGAGGTCGCGTCCCCTTCAAGATCGGCATCGAGAGCCAAAACAACTTCTCTAACGCCTTCGTTTTCAACTCGGTTCAAAAGTTCAACAAGCCTTATTTGATCGGGCCCCACTCCATCAAGAGGAGAGAGAACACCTTGCAATACATGATAGCGCCCCTTAAAAGACATCGCTGCTTCAATCCTTAAAATATCACCGGCATCTTCAACAACGCATAAAAGATGACCATCGCGATTAGCATCGTCACACACGGCACAAAGTTCTCGATCGGTATAATTAAAACACACCGGGCAATCATGAACTTGGGCTTTGACATCAACTAAAGCCTGACTGAGTTGGGAAATCGCTTCGTCTTTAGTTTTTAAAATATGAAAAGCTAAACGTTGAGCCGTCTTCTCACCAAGACCTGGCAAGCGACTTAAATGTTCTACTAAGCGATCAAGGGCGTCGATCTTAAATGACATTTAGAAAAGTCCTGGCATTGAAACATTGCCTGTAATTTTTTGCATTTCCTTATCTGACATTTCTTTACTCTTCTTTAATGACTCATTCACCGCTGTAAGAATGAGATCTTGGAGCATATCCACATCGCCAGACTCCATGGCGTCTTTAGAAATTTTAATACTGCTTAAAAGTTGTGCGCCCGTGGCCACAGAAGTCACCGCCCCGCCGCCACTTGAAGCCTCAACGGTTTTTGTTGCCAACTCTTCTTGAAGTTTAGCCATTTTGATTTGCATTTGTTGAGCTTGCTTCATAAAACTTTGCATTCCACCGGGGAAGTTCTTCATATGTCCTCACTTGCTTTAATCGATGTAATTTTAGCTTTGAGTAAACTCTTTGCTTCTTTCACTAACGGATGGGCTTCAATTTTTTCCCGTTGATCTTTGATATGCTTTTCAGCTGCAGTTTCTTTTTGCTCTTGGGGAGAAGCCAAACCCTCCCCTGACTTATTTAATAAAACTTCTACTTCGTAGGGCCTGCCCCAATATTTACCCACAAGCTCCATCAATTGGCCGACCACTTCTTTTGTCGAAACTTGGTTGTAGAAAAATTCTTGTTCTTTGCGGAAGGTTAAAGAAAGTTTTTCGTTATCTAAACTTTTAATGGCCGCATATTCAAGCTTTGCTGCTAAAAGCGGTTTATCTTTTTTTATATTTTCAAGAAGCCCTGACCACTTATCAGTGTAGATATCAGTCTTAACAGTCACCTTTGCTGGAGTACCCTTCACTTGGGTGGTTTGCGGTTTTAAACTTCCACCACCACCACTCACTTGAGCCAATAATTTATCAATAGATGTAATTCGTGGCGCTTGGGTGAGTCTTAAAAGAAGCATTTCTAAAACAATTCTTGGGTCTTGGGCTCGCACCACATCTTGAACGCCCTTCAAAGTCATATCAAAGAGGAGATGAACATCTTCTTCACTTAAATTTTCAGAGAATTTTTTAAGTTCCGTAATTTCTTCATCGGGTAAATCTAAAAATTCTAATTGAAGATTTTCTTTACCCGTATCCACAGTCACTTTCACAATCATGAGATTTCTTAAGTGATGAAGTAAATCTTGGGCAAATTGTTTTGGGTCATAACCTAGATGAAAAACCTTTTCGATAATATCAAGAGACGTTGGAACATCTCTCGCAATCAGTGCCCCTAAAGTTTGACTTAAAAGAGTTCTATCGGTGAGACCTAAAACATCGACCACCTGGTCATGGGTAATATTTTTTCCACAAAAAGTGATAACCTGGTCTAATAAACTTTGGCTATCACGCATGCTTCCTTCAGACTCTCGACCAATAAGCCAAAGAGCTTGGGGTTCAGCGGTAACTCCCTCAGCTTCAATAATTGTTTTAAGTCTTTCAACCACTTTACGAGCCGGGATTCTTCTAAAATCAAAACGCTGACAACGAGATAAAATCGTCACGGGGATTTTTTGTGGCTCAGTGGTCGCAAAAATAAAAATTACATGGGCTGGAGGTTCTTCTAAAGTTTTAAGTAAAGCGTTGAAGGCACTTGTCGAGAGCATATGCACTTCATCTATTATGTAGATTTTGTATTTACCCCGAGAGGGCATATAGCCAATAGTCTCTCGAAGCTCTCGAATATTTTCCACACCATTATTGCTTGCTCCATCGACTTCGATAACGTCAATGGCATTACCTGCTGTGATTTCTAAACAATCATGACATTCATTGCACGGAACAAAATCTTTGGCGTTTGTACAACGTAAACTCTTAGCTAAAATTCTTGCAGCAGAAGTTTTTCCGACACCACGGGGGCCCGTAAAAAGAAGAGCATGGGGCATCCTTGAACTCTTCAAAGCGTTGACAAGAGTTTGAGCAACGTGCTCTTGACCCATGAGTTCGCCAAAAGATTGAGGTCGCCATTTTCGAGCTAAGACTTGATAGGCCAACAAATTCTCCAAAGACTAGAGGAAGACCGGGCGCCCCACGTCACAGGCGGCACCTTACTACCGTTGCTTCCTTTCGGACCTGGCGGGGTTCGCAAGGGCCACGATCGACGAGAGGACCCGGCCACAATATGGGCCAGAGTAAAACGCAGTGCGTATGTAAATGCAAGTTACAATTGCCAAATCGGGGCTTAAAAGGGCTCTTCAAAACGCCGAGGCTTTCTGTTATAACCTTGCCCTATGGCTGCAATCACGCGTCGCGTTTCAATTCCCGTAAAGATAGGCCCCGTCTGGATTGGCGGGAATCACGACATCGTCGTTCAGTCGATGACCAACACTGAAACCGCCGATGTTTCGTCAACCGTCAGACAAATTGAAGAACTGGCCGACAGTGGGTCAGAAATTGTTCGCGTCACTGTTAACACTGAAGAAGCGGCAGAGGCCGTTCCCAAAATAGTAGAAGAACTTCTCTCAAGTGGTTATCAAACTCCGATTGTTGGTGATTTTCATTACAATGGCCACTTACTTCTAAAAAAATACCCTGAATGTGCAAAAGCTTTGGCTAAGTACAGAATCAACCCTGGTAATAGCGATATCGGTAAAGAATTAAAAAATAATTTTGCGACCATGATTGAGATTGCCATCGCCAATGACAAACCCGTTCGTATCGGAGCAAATTGGGGCTCATTAGATAAAGTCATGCTGGCTCGAATGATGGATGAAAATGCAAAGAGCTCAAACCCCCAAGATCCTCAAAAAGTCACGGAAATGGCTTTAGTGGCTTCGGCTGTGGAGTCGGCCCAATACGCGAGAGACCTGGGAATGCTTCAAGAAAAAATTATTTTGTCAGCAAAAGTTTCTCAGATTCAAGGGTTGATTAATGTCTATCGCGATCTAGCTCAGCAAGTCCCCTATGCTTTGCATTTAGGTTTGACGGAAGCAGGAATGGGAACAAAGGGTCTTGTCGCCTCGAGTATGGCTTTAGGGATCTTACTTCAAGAGGGAATTGGCGATACAATTCGGGTTTCAATCACTCCGACGGTGAACTCTTCTCGTACAGAAGAAGTCGTAGCGGCCCAGCAAATTTTACAGTCCCTAGAGATTAGAAATTTCACTCCCCAAGTGACTTCGTGCCCAGGGTGCGGAAGAACTTCGAGTACGCTCTTTCAAACCATGGCAGAAGAGATTCAAACTTATTTGAGAGAACAAATGCCCCTATGGAAAGAGAAAAAGCCAAAAGCCAGTGGCATGAATGTGGCAGTGATGGGTTGCATCGTCAATGGTCCGGGGGAATCAAAGCATGCCCATTTAGGAATTTCTCTACCAGGAACTTCGGAAGATCCGAAAGCGCCTGTTTACATTGACGGAAAATTAGTTAAAACATTACAAGGCGTAAATATTGTTCCAGACTTTATAAATATGATTAACAACTATGTTGAAACAAACTACTAAGGAGAAAAATGAGCGAACTTAACGTTGGCGACAAAGCCCCAAATTTTAATTTGAAATCTCAAGATGGACGAACCTACACCTTAGGCGATTACAAAGGAAAATGGGTTGTTCTTTATTTTTACCCCAAAGATGACACTCCCGGATGCACAAAAGAGGCATGCAGCTTTAGAGATAATTACGCAAAATATCAAAAACTAGGCATTCAAGTTTTCGGAGTGAGTATTGATAGTGCCGATTCTCACGACGCCTTTGCAAAGAAATTTAATTTGAGTTTTCCCCTTCTCGCCGACACAGATAAAAAAATGAGTCTGGCTTACGGGGCTTTTTCGAATTCAAAATATTCTGATCGCTATACATTTGTGATCAAGCCCGACCAAACTATTGGGCACATTTTTAAGAAAGTCAATGTGGAGGCCCACGCCGATGAGGTTTTGGCCGCCATCGAAAAATTGAATCACTAGTTTTTAATCCTTGAAGGGGGTAGGTTTTATGCGTTCGGTAGTTGTAGGGGTTTTAGGTTTATTGGTGGCGTCTTTAGGAGTAACGGCCTTTGCTGAAAATAGCGATGAGGCCAGAGCAAAACAAATTCTCCAAGAAATCAACGGTGTGGCTTCGGTCGGTTTAAAAGATGTCAATGGTTACAAATACAAAATGGCTGGCCTCTGTAAATTTGTCGGTCAACTCATTCCAATCAGCGAAGAAGCAGAAGATCTTTCTCAGAAACTTGAGAAAGAAAAGGGAGTGGATGGAATGTTATCTGTGCGCTTAATGAATTCAAGAACAATTCTTTACGTCGCTCAAGTTGATATCTGCACCGCTCACAAAACTTTTGGTGAAGCTCCTGGCTATGATAAAGCCACGGAAGATCAAGACGCTGACAAATTAGAACAAAATCTTGTCAGCCTTGTAGCAATCAGCGGGTCAGTAAGGTAGCTCTTTAAGATAGATTCTTTGGGACGCCCCTTAGCCTCGCGACCGAGGCGTCCCAAAAAGCCTTACTTTCGAATCTTTAAAACTTCTTGATGATAATACTCATCAAGACCAGCCAAATTTAAATCTGGGTTAGCAGGTTTGCCGGTAAATTTCTTGTAAATGTAATCTGAAAGTTTTGGAGCGATCGTTCCCTTCATTACGCCTCGTAAAATCATAGAAATGCTCGAACACCACTGCTTCAAGGGTGCCACTCTAAAGGCAAAAGCACGGCAAGAGGCAAAACTTCCCCAATAAGTCACAATCGAAGCGAAGGGGACGAAATGTCTTTGGTATTCAAGTTGATTCCAGTGATCTTGGCCTTTGGTATCCCCTTTAGGATGAAATACCACGGGCATTGTGTAGTTGATCGTATAGAGGTCATCGAGATGAAGGAGCTTCATAACAGGATCGCCAAGTCTATCTCTGGTTTTGTTATAATAATTAGAGAGCCAAGCACTCATTGGAGCGTGATCTCCAACATCATCAAGTTGCATAGCCGTGAAATAAGATGCGAAGTTTTGATCCCACTGACGTTGATAACCTTGAGCTTCTTCAACAAAACCACGTTCGGCCAAAGCTTCGTTTGAAGCCGCAATCATAGCATTAAGAGCTTTTTGAGTTTTTGAAGCTAACTGAAATTGCGCAAACTCAGTGATCGTTGAACTATGATCATTAAGAGCCGCAACCAGACCTTGCTCGTAAACATCGGCATGGCTTGCCATGGAAAAGCTTAGAGCCAAAGCTATTGGCATAAGCGAAAATAGAAGTTTCATAGAGTCCCCCTCAAGAGTTTTAGTTTCAGATAGAGCCTATCGCGACCTGGATTGAAGTCAAGGCGACTAAGGTCTAGGTTTACTTCTTATTTTTGTTTTGGGCGAACTCGTTGATGGCGTCTGCGACTTCGTGAAAGTAATCGTCTTTTCTGAATTTGAGATCTTTATATTGACCCGATTCGCTCATCTGGCGAAGGTGGTCTTGCATTCTATAGAGAGAGCCTGCAACGCGATTTGATAAAAAGAAGCCAAACATAAAGAGAAAAACAAAGGCGAAGGCCGCCGTGACTATAAAAATAATATCCATGGTGTGTTGTTGTTCTTTTAAGAATCTAAAGAAGATATGGGTAGGTGGAAGACCTATTTCTTTCCCCTTATCTATAAACTTTAAGAAAAAGTACATATTTGCAGCATAGAACACAGCAATAATCACAAAGGCCATCCCCAGAGTGTACCCAAGAAAACTCAATTGAAATCTTGGGTTCGTGAGAAAAATTGTTCTCTTAAGAATGCCCACGTTTTTTTGCTTCACATTATTGTCCATTTAGTTTCTCCCGAAGTTGAGGGAATCGATTTATCGCCTCAAAACTTATTTGTCTGCGTATCCAAGGGTCTGTTTGAAAATTGATTATTTGAACGGTGTCATTGTAAGCCGAATCGGCGTCTGTAGAAGTTTGAAGGTAGACTTTGTAAGCGGTCGTCACAACGTTACGCTGAAGATCTCTTGTGGCGACCTCTTCTCCCGGCGGAGTATCTGAACTTAAGTTTTCAGGAATCAGAATGGAGGTCGCTTCATGTATCATGAGATTCCTCACTGACGGGTAATCTCCCACAATACTCATGGCCGCTTGAACAACGGTGAGTTTTAGAGGCAATTGATCTGAAGTCAGCGCTAAGGCTTTCTGCAAAGCATCAGCAGAATCTTCATTACTCAGCTGAATATCTTGAATTAACTTATTTAAATCTTTACCGGCATCAGTTTTTATTTGTGCTGGAGTGACCTGAGGCTGGACCCTTTGAAATTGTGGCCTCGGCTGCTGAGAGATTTTTGTCATGGCATAAGATAAAGAGGCTGGATTATCCCCATTGCCCGCCAAGTTTTCTTCCACAGATTGAGAATCAGTGGCCTCTCCGACGCCCTTTTTCATATGGTGTCGAGACGAAATTGCCAAAATGGCAAATATGAGGGCAAGGAGAAACAAAATCTTTTCCATGACTCTTAATTATTAAGAAGAAATCAAAGAAGGTCTAACTAAAATCGATCTTTTTTGCTATTCTCCAATCTTGCAAACTGAAACAGTGTCATTATTCACTCCGCCATCGACTTCCTTGGTTCAATACACCAAGCGCCAGATGCTTTTGGGCCAAATTTTTCTCATCCCCTTCTGCTATTTCATTGCCTTTCTCATGCGTTATGCCGGGGGATATCAAATCCAAAATATGGAAGAGCTTAGAAAGCAGTTTAAGGTTATCGCCAAAAATAACTCGCCCCTTATTATTGCTTCAAATCATCTTACCTTCATCGATTCGACCCTGATCATTTGGGCTCTGGCTTCAAATTTTTGGTATCTCTTTAATTACAAATTTTTCTCGTGGAATTTACCTGCGGGTGATGTTTTCAAAAAGAAATGGTACTTTAGAATTGTAGCCTATTTGGGAAAGTGCATTTTTATTCACCGCGACGGCACAAAAGAACATAAAGACGAAATTCTTAGTTTAGCCCACGATCTCGTCAAAGAAGGTCAGATTTTAACCATCTTCCCTGAAGGACGTAGAAGTCGTACCGGCCGATTCGATGTAGACCATATTACCTTTGGAATTGGAAAAATAATTCAAAATCTTGGCGAGTGCCACGTTCTTTGTCTTTATATTCGTGGAGATAAACAAGTGGGGCATTCCAATTACCCTCCTCGTGGAAGTACATTTCGACCCCTTATTAAATTAATAAAAGTTAAAGCCAATCCTGAAAATCGCAGGGCTTATTTGGAAATAGGCGTGCAAATCGCAGAACAAATCAAAGAGCTAGAAAACCAATATTTCGAAAAATAATTTAGATGGGGTTTTCACTCATAGTTGCAGCGGGTTCTCTGAAGCGCTTAAGACTTAAGAAAAGACCAATGGCCCCCGAAGCCCCTGCAGTCAAGGCCCAGCCCAGTAACATCCCCTGACCCACCAAAAAGCCCGCAAGAAGTGGCGCTAGAATCTGTGCAATAGAAAATAGGGATTGATTTAACCCAAGAATGAGACCTTGTTCATGACGGGGAGCATTTTGAGTAACGAGACTTGTAATCGTGGGTCTCAAAATGCCTGTGCCAAAGGAACCCATAGCAGCGACAACCAAAAGCATACCTATGGAAGTTGTCCAGCCCAACAATCCATAACCTACAGCCATAGATAAAAAACCAATTTTAATAAGTTTTTTTTCTCCAAATTTTTTCACAAGCCTTCCGAGTAAACCCCCTTGAATAATGAGGCCGAGAAGCCCTGTGTAGGCATAGACGTAGCCTACCTCAGTCACCTGAAATGGATGACCATTATGAAAAAATCGACGCTCGGCAAATAAAGCAAAACCTGAAATGAAAGTGGCAAAGCCAAAACTAAAAGCAAAAAATTCAAAAAGAAGAGATCGAAGAACAGGGATTTTAAAATACTTCGCATATTTACGGGGGTGAAGAATATTGGTTTTCTTTGATGGCTCGTCTTTAACCTGTGCCTGAGCTCTATGAATTTCCTTTTTGGGCAAAAGAAAGGTGGTGGCCATTATACTCGTAAAAGAGAGAAATGCCGCGGCCCACGCGGGATAAGAATATCCGTACTTAGAAAGAAAAGCAGAAATGGTCGTACCCAAGGGAAAGCCCAACCCGAAGGCGATGCCAATTAATCCAAAAGCTCTGGCGCGATTCTGTGGAGTTGTGACATCAGAAATATAAGCTTGGGCTAAAGATAAATTTCCCGCCGTTGCGCCATCGATAACGCGAGATAAAAATATCATCCAAAGGCTGGTTGAAAATCCTAAAATTAAAAACCCGATAAACGTCCCCACTTGACTTAAAATAAGAAGAGGTTTTCGACCCACCCTGTCTGAAATTTGACCCAAGAGGGGCCCAGATATAAGCGAGCATAGAGCGTAACTAGACGCTAAAAGTCCATATACTGAAGGGGAGCCCCCGTATTTCTCCGTATAAAATGGCAAAAGAGGAAGGACTATGGTCAGGCCCAATACATCCACAAATACAATAAGAAATATCGGTAATAATGGAGAAGAGAATCTATTGCCCATGCTCAAACATTAGCTTAAAGTAATGGATATGGAAAAAGAAAAAGAAGAGAATGAATCTCAGCATGTCGAACTTCCACGCCCTGTGGAAGAAAAACAACTCTATGATTCGCGCACAATTTTAATTAGCGCCCCTGTCGATGCAAAGCTTGCTCATGTGGTGAACACAAAGCTTCTCGCCATGGAGAGAACAGATCCGAAAAGTCCAGTTTACATTTTCATAAATAGCCCCGGGGGAGAAGTTCACTCTGGATTTTCTATTTTTGATACTGCCAGGTTTATTTCCCCAGAAGTGGTGACGATCGTCTCGGGTCTTGCGGCAAGTATGGGTTCAATCATCGCTCTTGCTGCTCCAAAAAACAGACGATTCGCTTTTCCCAATAGCCGCTTTCTGGTCCACCAACCTTCGGTTCATGGGGGTTTGGGAGGAACCGTTTCAGATATCGAGATTCATGCTAAAGATTTAATTGAAACCAAGAACCACATCATCAAACTTTATTCTAAAGAGACAGGCAAAACCCCCGAAGAGATTAAGAAAGTTGTCGATCGGGATTACTGGATGTCGGCCACCCAAGCCCTTGAATTTGGGCTTATTTCTAAGATTATCGGCAGTCGCGACGAACTTAAAATTTAAGTAAAGATTTCAAAAGCTGTAACAATTATTGACATTCCGCGCAATTTATATGAAAAGACCTCCATAAGAAGAACTTCTCTATGGAGGATACGATGTTTAAATCCCAAATTGCCGCAGCCGGTGTGGCCTCTCTCTTGGCTCTTTTTGCCACAACTTCAATGGCACAAAATAGCCCAGAGGCCGATTCAGAAAAAGCTTATACAAATTTTTCCAATGACGCCGATAAAGGCACTGTCATTTTAAAAGTTAATAAAGATGGCAGCATGGCGATCATGAGTATCGATCATGTTCCACAATCCGATGCCGAAGCTCAGTTGATTGCAAAATCAGGGAATTTCGTTCCCGTTGATTCAAGTAAGATTGCAGCTAAAGCCATCACAGCTGAAGATAAAACCGAAACTGACAAAACTAGCGGAATCTCAAGCTGGCGCGTATACGGTGGTGGTTACGGTTACGGAGTAGGCCCCCGCGGTAATTCCTATGCATACGCTTACGGTTATCGTGGCGGATATTATGGCGGATATTACGGTGGCTACTACGGTGGATATTATCCCTACTATCCTACTTATTATTATAACTCTGGTTATTACAATCCTTGCTACAGCTGGTACTACCCAACTTACGGCGCAAATTATTATTATTATAATAATTATGGTTGGAACACATCTTGGTACCCTAACTACTACTACCCAAGCTATGCCGTGGCCTATGGATACGGATACGGACGCGGTGGATACTATCATCGCTGGTAATAATTAAAAACCGTCCTACGCTTTCGCTTTGTTGGAGTTGTTGTGCAGTACTCGAAAGCCCTCGTTTTTTTAAGTCTGATTTTGATTGCCTCGGCCATTGCCGGGGCCAATCAAACTCAAAGTTCGTTTTTAAATCTTCAAGCCCTCATCGATGAACTTCATTTAACTCCCTATTATAATTTAGTGCCCACGCGCAGAGTGAAGATAGCCATATTCGACAAGGGATTTGACGGATATGAGAAGGTCCTCGGTACTGAACTCCCCGCAGATACAAAATTCTTTGAGGGAAAAGTGGCCCGTGACCCCTCCGATGCCACAGATCATGGCAAGTTTATGGCCATGCTTCTTTATGACTTGATGACAAATTCAGGTCAGGCCCCCCAATTTGCACCGGATATTTATCTCTACCAAGTTAATGGCTACACAAATTTCAGAGAAGCTATTGACGATATCATCGTTAAAAAAATCGATATGGTTTCGTATTCTGAAGTTCGAGATACCGGTGGAAATTTCGATGGGCAGGGAGTTTGGAACACCCTCGTCAACAAAGCCACCAGTGCCGGAATAATTTGGGCCAACGCCGCAGGCAACACGGCCCGTTTAACTTATAATAGCGAAATTGTTAACGGTGATGACGGTAACGTCGTTCTTCCTGACGCTCATAACTCTCTAGGCATTTCGTGTAACGACACAAAATATAAATGTCATGTACGAATCGTTCTTAACTGGAATGATTTTAAAAACGTTGTTGATGCCGGTACCGACAAGGACCTGGATCTTCAGCTTTGGGATAGCAAAGGAAAACTCGTTGCCCAATCTGCTTTAAGACAAATTACGGATCGTTCAAAACAGGGCCCTGGGAATTCTCTAAACCCCAGAGAAATTATTGCTGGAGATATAAACTATGGTCAGTTTTATATTGTAGTTAAAAATATATCTAATAACTTTACGGCCACTGATAAAATGCGAATTATTATCGACGCTGAAAATGACCAGGTGACGGCCAATCACTTTCAAGTCGAAGAAAGTATGTTAAGCCCTGCTGATAATCCCAATGTAATTACCGTGGGAGCTACGCGTTTTCCCCAGAGTGCTGTTTCAATGTCGATGAAGAAGCCCGATCTTTTGATTGAGTCACCACTTTATTTTTCTGGAAATTTAATGTCTCAAGGAAGCACTAACTCCGCGCTCATGTCGACTGCAGGAATGGGGATATTAAAATCCTTAGACCCAAAGCTCGACAAACAAGCTCTTCTTGAGTACACAAGTCACCCGTTTGATTACACAAATAATCACTATACCGAGACGAAAATTCTATTGGGGCCAGCTCGTTCTCTTGTGAAAAATCAGGGAAAGGGTTTGTCTCGAACCCAATTGGGGTTTTCTGGTCAAGGATCAAACGGGTGCTTTAGTTTTGTTCAAAGTGGGATCACCGTTCAGAGCTATCTAAAAGATGTGCTCTCAAAGGGTGTTGTCACTATCGTTACCGATGGCAAATTTGAATCATACAAAGTCATGACTGAGGTTGACCCCATCACTCTTTCACCCAACCTCCATCGAGAAACCCCCAGTGACGCTGTTGTTCAAACACCCACCGGAATGCGGGTTCTTTCTCGAAGTGCCATGGAAGCTGAAGATGGCACAAATACCGCCGCCGACGTTGAAGTCTTTCAAAAGCCTTCAGATGGTTATATATGCCCCGAAGAACAAGACATCAGAGCGACTCCTCAAATGAATAGCGCGTTCTGGTTACCGTCGTTGTAATCGTCCCGTGAAGATACTTTTATTTTGGATCTTGGCCTTTCTCTGGGGTGGGTCATTTGTTGCCATAAAAATTGTTGTGGCAACAGTCCCTCCGGTTTGGGGCGCGGCCTTTCGCCTTTTGTGCGCCCTTTTATTTCTAACTTGCTATTACAAACTCACGAAGAAAGATTTAAAAGTCCCCCGCCATTTAAGATGGAGAGTTTTTTTTGCTGGCCTTACATCCCAAGCCATTCCCTTTTCACTTTTATTTTGGGGCGAGCAATCTATCTCCCCGGGCTTGAGTGGAATTCTTAATGGAACAACTCCGATCTGGGCTTTTATTTTTGGAATGCTTTTTTTAAGACAACACGAACCCTTCACCAAGAAAAAACTCTTAGGGCTCTTGATTGGCATGGCAGGCCTTCTTTTTATTTTTGGGCCAAAACTAGCCGGCGGAATGACAAGTTCAAGCACAATCGGAACTTTTGCCGTGGGTCTTATGGGTTTAAGTTACGGGCTCGGAACCATTATTAATAAATCAGTTATGGTTCATAAAGATCATCCCACCCTTGAGGCTTCTCTTTTCTGGCAAACCTTTGCATCTACTTTTTTTGTAGGCGCTCTGGCCTTCTTCATTGAAGGCCTTCCTCATTTTTCTTGGTTTGAAAACTCTCATTTTGTTTTGGCGACTTTGTATATGGGGTGCCTCTCCACGGCCATCGCCTTTATTTTATATTTTGAATTGCTTCACGAAATGGGGGCGGTTAAAGCCAGTGCTGTGGGCTATCTTATCCCCGTAACGGCAGTTCTACTCGATTTTGTGATTAATAAGACTGTTCCTACAACTTCAGATATGTTGGGCGCAGGCGTCATCTTGGCTGGAATTTTTATTCTTCAAGATCGAAAGTTCCGTGCAAACTGAAGACATAAATTTCTCGAAAGCCTCGCCTTCAACTTTTCTAAATTTATCTAAACGCCTCTCACTTTGTGGGTCACCCTCTAGAATATGTTTTCGCGTAAAGCTAAGATGATTTTCTTCTTCTATAATCATTCCTTTTAGACTGCTTGCAAAACCAAACTCCTCTAACACTTCTGAATACAAAGGATAAACTTTCATGGCCCGCTCTTCGATAAGAAGAGTGGTGTATAAATAGTTAAGCCAGGGTTGAGAGGTTTCAAACTCTTTAGCAATAGAATGATCAACGGTTTGAATATAGTTCCAGGCCTCATCTCCAGCGAGAAGGTGTATTTTTTTGTAGCTTGATAATTTTCCATCAGACATCTTTAAAGCTATATTTTTAAGAACCCGTGCGTGGCGGATTTCTTCAGAGATGTGACTGAGAACTTCGCTATCAATATTTTCAGCTTTTTGACTCTTTATAATTTTTCGAGCACCGGCAAATTCCAAAACACTGAGAGAGTTAATAAATAACCCGTGGAGATTTTTATTTTTCCCGAGCAGTTCAATGGCTTTTTTGATCATAAAGTCTCCGCATATTCATGGGCCAGCTCACTTATTGTCTTGTATATAACCTCGACCTCTTGAGGCGTCACGCAATAAGGGGGAACCGCATATAAAACCGAGCCCAAAGGGCGAAGTAAAACTCCCTTTTCTATGGCCTTTGACTTAAACCAACGACCAACCCCAGACATATAATTAAAATCAAAATTCATGGTAACGGCCCCTATTGTTCCTAATGAACGGGGGTCACGAAATAACTTTTGGTCTTTAAATCTTGAAATGGCTTTTTCAGTATTGAAACTGAGATTTTTAATATTTTCTTGGATCTCGGAGTTTTGGAGCAAATTCCAAGAACTCAGGGCCACAGCAC
>Ga0206917_1058_pt1 | contig 31399 bp, 30 predicted proteins | sample Alteio_BWOrgHeat_68_FD_152931 | JGI IMG/M metagenome (GOLD analysis project Ga0206917, IMG submission 152931) | Enriched cells from forest soil in Barre Woods Harvard Forest LTER site, Petersham, Massachusetts, United States -... | ecosystem: Environmental > Terrestrial > Soil > Temperate forest >...
GAATCGATGATCTTCTTGAGAGAATCGCTCGTCGCTGTCGTAACCGCAGTCGACGTATTGGTGTTCGTAGTATTCGTCGTAATTTGATCAGCGGCAGCGCTCGCCGTCGTACTCGTCGTCGCGGTAGTGCTTACTACCGGTGGTGTCGTCGGTGCCGACTTCGCCGTGTTCGCGAATTTAGTTTGAAGTTTTTTACAGTCTTGGTTATCGAGCGGGCGATTACTCTCTGCCACCACTTTACAAAGCTGTGCGACTTTTGCGGCCACATCATCCGGATTAATTCTGCCGCGAGTGTCGGGTAATCTGCGTCACTAAACTTATCGAGCGTATCGCTGCTGAGTCCTGCTTTAGCAAAAAAAGTTGCAGCACAACTAGCCGTCCAACGATTTCCGCTCGTCTTTGCGCAAATCAAAGGATTGGCTGTGGTAGAAAAAATATCGCGCGAACAAGGAAAGGAGCCCGAGTCTTGGCCCTTACAAGTTGCTAGGTCCGCCGCATACACATCTGAATCTGTTTCACAGTGTTTGGTGGTGGTGTTGATCGTTCCAGCATACCCTGCAAGCAAACAATGAACGCCGTCTGCAGCAAAACTTTCGGGATACAGAAAATTGAGACTCGCATGTGCCGAACCCGGTTTTGGCGCCCCGAAAAATCCCCGATCATAGGAATCAAAATATTTCATCGCAGTGATATAGAGTTTCGCCGAATCCGCAGTCCAGAATTTTTGATTCCCGGCAAAACTCGTTTTCGGACTTAAAATAGCGGTCAGTACCAATAATTGGATCAGCAATTTCATCTTATAAATTTAACAAGTTCCAATAATAACAACAACTGTCAAAGGGATGGCAATTCTTAGACAATTTCTATGTAGTTTTTACATAATCATGAGCATTTACAGTAGGTTATTTGCCTTGCAGTTGTACTTTCCGCCTGATATTGTGCGATGCAAAATGAAAAAAAACACTCTCCCAATCTCTAAATTCAAAATTTATGAAGAAGCCGTGCAAAGTCCGCGCTGGCAAGTGGAGTATTTACCTCAATTTCACCAGTGGCTGATCGGAAAAATGCCGACATCCATGAGAGAAGACTTCTGTGGGACCGGCCGAATTTCCTGTGAATGGGTGAAACTTTCCAGCAAAAATACGGCCGTAGGCTTAGATCTCGACCCTGAAACTCTCCAATACGCAAAAACAACCAATCGCGCTGCGCTTTCACCTACTGAGCAAAAGCGGGTTCGCTTCTTAAAACAAAATGTCTTGAAGCCAACCCGTGAAAAATTTGATTGGATTGGCGCGTACAATTTTTCATTTTACATTTTTCACCAACGAAAAACACTTCTTCAGTATTTCAAAGCAGTCCATCAATCTCTAAAATCAAAGGGAACATTTTTTTTAGAACTTTCCGGAGGTGAGGGATTTAAGGAAACACTCCACGAATCGAAGAAATTTAAAATTCCAGGCTACGGCACCTTCCAAAGCATGTGGCAACAGCATCAATATGATCCAATTTCTCAAATCAATAATTATTCGATTCATTTCAAACTACCCAATGGCAAATGGATGAACGAAGCATTCACCTACCACTGGAGAATCTGGGAGATCCGGGAAGTTCGGGAAATTTTGGAAGATGCCGGCTTTAGTAAAACGATTGTTCTTTGGGAAAACACGGAAGAAAATGCGGACGAATATTTACCGCAAGAACAAGGTGACTATCGCCGTGATTGGCTCGCTTATATTGTTGCAGTAAAAAAATAGCCATTAAAATAAGGATTTTCATTCAATAGTTAATATGTTAATCGTGCGGCATGAAGATCGCTACGATTATCCTTTTCTTCCTTTCCATTTTCTCACCACGCTCTTATGCAGATTGCGAAAATTTTCTGCGGGGTTTTCATGTTGACTCCTCCTATTCCGATCACCATCCAAAAGAATCGGTATATTACATGATCTCCTCCGATGATCTTGGACTAAAAGCGACTATTGTTGCACACATGGATCTATGCACGACGGACGCGTGTATCAGCAAGGAAGGCATCCTACACGACGCCGTTTTCCAACAACTGATTAAATTAGGGGTGGATCACCAGGTTTGTAACGACTTGTATCAGTATTTTATGATGACCAATGCCGGTGGATCCACCGATGTCATCCCTATGGAATGGGTGACGTCCGTAGCGCTTGACCCAACTTACCCTTTTTAGTTATTTCTTTAGAACTTTCTGAGTCGACATCTGTTTCAGATATGCGAGTAGATCGCCAAGCTCTTCATTCGAAATCGCTTCTTCTGCGAAGCCGTTCATTTTGGCCTGTGGCCATGCTCGAAGATCTTGCGGGTTACGAATTTGCTTTTTCACGTTCGCTTCGCCAAGGTACTCGATCGGGCTCATCGGAATATTCAAATCGGGTCCCATCTTCGACTCACCCTCACCGTTCATGGTGTGACATGCAAAACAGTTTTTTAAAAACACTTTAAAGCCTTTGCCGACGCTCGCAACTTTTAGATTTGGAACAATATTCGGAAAACGAGCTTCAATTGATTCTTTTACTACAAACCCAGAGAGTTGAAATGGCCACTCTTCGGGACCAATCTTGGATTTTTTGGGATCTTTCCATACTAGATAAAATGGGCCAGCGCTTTTTTCATTCACGCCGGGTTTTAATGCAGGCCACTTTTTTCCAGACACCTCAATTGCGATATAGGCGATGGACCCGTCGGCGGAAGTACTCAAGAGCTGGTCTTTCGGTATCGGTGCTGAAAAACCGTCCAAACATTGAAATTGGATAGTGGCATTCACAGGTACTTTGATTTTTTCAAACAAGGCACTCGCTGGCACCGCTCGATAACTCATTTTTCTATTAGGGTAGGAAGGATCTTCAGAGGTTTCGAGCGTAATCACATCTTTCCGCGCTAACAATGCTTTTCTGGCAAAGTTAATGGTTTGATCTGTACCCTGTATTTTCAACACTGCATCGCCTGCAAACACATTGGTCGAAAAAAGTACGGTCATCGAAAAAATTTTTATCACTAAGTTTTTCATTCGGCTATTCATCTTAAGCAACCTTTCTATGCTCCACGGGAATTTGAATTACAAATTGAGTGTTTTTTGATTTCGGGTCGTAATAAAGGTCTCCACCATGAGATCGAACAATGCCCATGGAAATGCTCAGACCCAAACCCGTCCCCTTACCCACTTCCTTGGTAGTATAAAAGGGTTGCATGATCTTAGACCACAAATGAGGTGCAATGCCTCCTCCAGAATCAGTAATGGTAATGATGACCTGATTGTCTTTACGATGAGCTTTGATCAATACCCAGGCATTGGGTGTTTCCAATACAGCGTCGAAAGAGTTGTTCAGCAGATTGAGTAAAACTTGTTCAATCTGAGTCGGTCGGCATTCGAATGAAATCTCTGAGTCAACTTCCACCTTCAAGTCGATATTATTCAATTTAAATTTTTCACGAGCAAAATCCAAGACATCATCAACAAGTTTCAGAACTCGTACGGTCTGAAGAGGATCGTTTTCGCCGTTTCTAGAAAAGGTGCGAAGTCCACGCACAATTTTGGAAATTCTTTCTCCGTTTTTATGAATTTTTTCTAAACTACTGATTGCCAATTCGACGGGAAGGCCTCCCTCTTTCAACTGTTCCATCATCACTTCAGCACGACTCATCATCACGGAAAGAGGATTGTTGATCTCATGAGCAATACCGGCAGACATCTCCCCCAATGTGGCCAGCTTTGAACTTTCAATAGCTAGTGAACGCTGCCGCTGCAGTTCTTGTTCGGATGTCTTCAGGTCTTGAATGTCGTGGGAAATAATGAGCACTCGTTCCTGTCCGAATTCCTGGTAACGACTTAAAAAGATCATCATCCAACAAGTTCCGTCGGGAAAGGTCATCTCATATTCGAATTGGTCAATCTGTTTACCACTCCTGATAAAACCTCTCACCACATCCGGGAAATTGTCGGCGACGTTAAAATCTCCCAGCCTATTGACGTAATTGGTGATTTTAACACCAAATTTTTCACCTAATTTTTTATTAGACCAAACGTATTCAAGACGCTCGTTTACACAACTCACAAATCCCGGAATAGAATCCAAAACGGTCTCGATGGTTTGACGATTGAGTTCGGCAATATCTCGATTGGTGATTGCATCCTGAAAGTGCTGATTCATTCTTTTCGCCTGCCCCAGAATAAAAGCAATATTGAATAACAACATGAACGCCATGACATATGCTTCTTTAGTGTTTTCTAACGCTAACGCCACGCTGGCGGGTACTAGCGCGATTAAGGTAATCGCGGTCATCAACGCTCGACTAGGGGTAAGTCCCATCACGCCACCCGCGCAAACGCCAACCATGATCAATAAACTAAAATGAGTCGAAGATTCTAGTCCCACCAAGCAAACTTGTAAAGTGATCCAGACAGACCAAACAGTAAACGAGATCGTCGTCAGAATGGTGAACCAGTGTTTCCACCTTGAGTGAATGTCTTTATCAGTAAGCTTGCTGAAACAAATGATCGTTCTGGCAGTTGAACAAATGAACAATACGGAGAAAAGAAGAATACAAAGCCATTCGTGACTGAATCGAAGGGGGGTCAGGAAAAGGGTTAGAGAAAAGGTCAGGACATGAAATAAGCCGGCAATCCGACTCCGAGAAGCCATCTCTCGCAGACCGGAAAGAGCGAGCTTTTCCTGAATCTGCATATTTATTTTTCTTTGTGGCATTTAGTCTCTTATCGCCGAAAACATACTGCGTCTTAAATGATAATTATGTAATAATATTAGCCTATTGATCGTGACTTACTTAGACCTAACGCTGCTGACTTCATGAGCGTTCATCACTACTAAGGGTTTATCCAGTAAAGTCTTAGGATCCATGTTCCGCGTTAAAAGGTCGGCTTTTGCTTTTTTCAGGTCCTTTTTAACACTTAACTCTTTAAGCGCGAACCCAAGTACTTCATAGGGATCTGTTTTCGCTTCGACATTCTTCAAAAAAGAGCGGATGGTGATGTCTCCTAAGTAGACCGGTGCTTTGCCCTCGGGAAGTACCACACCCAAAATCGGCTGGCCAGATTCTTCGTCTCTAAATACCGCCGTCCCTTCATGCCCACGAATCCCAAGCCTGAGTGAGCTGACGCCAAAAAAATGCATTTCAAGTGGCACTGCGACCCAAAAATATCCAAGCTCGGGGTCGCGATTGGGAAATTTGTTATCGATTAAAAATACGCCATCTTTTTTATCATACAAAATATAAGTAAATTTTAGCTCACCCGGTATGGAATCCGGATTTAGGTCGATCAATTTTCCAAAAACTAAGCGAGTTTCAGGGGTAGCGCTCGCTTCATCAGCATCGGGTATTTTACTCTCTTTTACGTCTAAAGAAGAACATCCAGAAAAGAGTATCGAAAGTAAAAATAGGGCAAGCGTTCTTGATTTCGTCATCGGTGTACCTCGTCTACCATCACAATATTGCATTGAATCAGATTGGATGCAAGCGAGGCGCCTACGCTTTCAACGAGAATTTCAGCGCGTCCTCGATCAGATCTTTGGAACAAACCGAAAGCAGTTTTTTAGGATCATTTTCATATTTTTTTAAAACCTGCTTCACCCACTGCCACGCCCAAACGTAATGTGCGAAGATTGGCTTGATTCCGTAAAAGCTTCCGTAATCCCCTTCCGGCTTAGGGATCTCACGATGAATGCGTCGATCAATCTCCAGCGCTCGCTCGTACACATTTTTCAAACTTTCTTCTGTTTGATAAACATATTTCCACGGTGACTGATCTGGAAGCAAAATTTCTGAGATTGCACAACTGAATCCTTCACCCATCAAGTGTTCAATCACCGGCTGACACTCCAAAAAATCTGAACGCTTCATTTTTGGATCCAAACCAAAACCGGTCCAGACTTCCGGTCGCGACTCCCGCGCAACATGAGTCAATTCATGGGTAGTCAGAATATCAAGATAAACTTGATCATGATGGTCTTCATCTACGCCCAAGAAAACCATATGCTCACCGCGGTCAAAGCGTGCAAATCCATCCATGTAGAGAAATGTTCCGAGCAAAAAAACATCACCACCGAGCTTCAAGTCAAAAAGGGTCTCCACACGTTCAATATTTTTTTCTAGTCGTTGCTCTTGAACCTTGGAATCTATTTTTAATGCATGGTCTCGATACGCTTTCCAATCCAAGTCTGTAAGGACCTCGTAATAATCATCAAAAAAATGATGGGTGGTGGCCCGAAGAGGTTCAGCATATTCTCGAATGAACATTTTTTCACTCGGGCAGGTCTCCCAGCGAGTCAAACATTCTAAAAGCAATGGCAGATGATTGTGAATCTTCATGCTACTGAGCATGCCATTTTGTGCGCACACTTGCAAAATTGAGTATTTCCATAAATACTGGGCGCATGGCGCTAAAACGTTTCAGTTTCTCCAAGATGTTCTATTTCATATTGATGGACCTCGTCTATTGGTCATCGATGTTTATTCCGGTGATTTTTCTCGTTCGAAATCACGAGCAAAACCAATATCTCTTTTTTGCGTTCGTGGCTTACTTGGGTTTCATGTATATGTACATGGCTCCAGTGATGCAGGAGTGGTGCCTGAGAATTTATCTAGAGATGAATCCTTGGTGGAGTACTGAAAAAGCATTTTCCGGTTTAGGCGCACCGGTTTCATGGACACTACCCTTTGACCGCAACACCAATGGCTCACCTACACGTACTACCGGACGCCGCTCTCATTCGATTTTTAGTTTTGTGCCAACGATTTTACTCAAGCGGCTCCACCCTGAAATGGCCGACGACGAGTATGTTGAACAGGCAGGACTCGTCATGAAAGATATTTTTTCGAGCGACCACTGGGTTTTTAAGATCAACCAAGGAATCGTGACCGCATTTGTCGTTCTGTTTTTATTCGCCCTCTATACAATGAAGCAGAACGAATCCATGCAAATCTACTTTTGGATCACCCTCATTTTGGTGATTCCAACCTTACTGATTCTTTATGAAGTCTATCTCGCGTATGTTTTTTGTTTGTTTCTGGAAGGGGCTTCGACGAAGAATACCGACAATTAGAGTCCGTATTTATTTTTGAGATAAGCTTCGACCTGCGCGCGCTCGGCATTGGAAAGTGCTTTGTTGTAGATAATCACTTCCGCAAGATCGCCCGAAAAATAATTTCCATTATAAGCTCCGGCCCGACCAAGGGAGAATGAATACGCTGTTCCGGAGTTTGATGCCGGTGTAGTACCGCCCGCAACCGTATATGCAGGCGTGACGCCGTTAATGTACGGAACCGAAGAGGTGCCCCCACTAACGTATGCAGACGCTGTATAATAAAAAGTATTGGCGGTAATTGCACTGAGTGCCCGAGGCCATGCACTGTTGGTCCCGTCGGAAGCCCACCCATGCGCCAAGCAACCCGCAGCGGAGTTATTGAGATCGAGAAGCCCCCATCCTTTGGCGCCGGTATAGGAGGAGTCAATGGATCCGAAGGCGTCCTGACGAGTACTCGCATCGGTCGTTTGGTAGACCGCAAAAGTGGTGAAGTTTGCGGGTTTTCCTAATACGGTCCCGAGATCAAGATACTGGCTTGAAGCCGAACTGAAACGCACGACTGGCAAACCATTCACAATATTCGCTTTATAAATTGGCTTTTGCCCAGCGACTGCTTGAGTCGCTGCGTATGCGTTTGGGGAAGACTCCGTCCAAGTACCGACGGCCGCTCCATCGGACAGAGCCAAACTATCCGCTTTAAACCATGCCTGCAAATTACTGATCGTCGCCGGCGTGTTACTGAAACTATAACGGTCTTTAGTCGCCGAAAAATTTCCAGTGATCGCATTTTTCACATTTGTCAGTCCCGTATTGTTATTCACACGAGCCTCGGAAATTTTGCCATCCCAAATATTTCCGTAGGCTTGGTCGGAACCATAAAAGAGATGATTGGTCGAGCCGCCCAAAATACCTCCCGCCGTACCCAAGGAACACTCACTCACTCCATTCAGGAAAATCCCCAAGGTACCTGAGGTATTATCAAAAAAAGCCGCCAAGTGACTCCATGCTGACGCAAGTAACGGATGAGCAGATACGCAGGTTGGAATTGCTTTCGCGCTAAAATGAGCAGTCACATCGGCCTGCTGTAAAACAGTATTGTAAACGGCGATATCGTCCAAGGATCCTACGATAGAATCTGGTGCTGATCCACCTCCCTGATAACTCCCGAAGTATATATTTTCGGCAGACGGCTTATACGAAGTTCCAAGCGTATTATTATAGACGATCACTCCATCCCAATAAATGACCGCGGTATTCGACGCATATGTTTCCGTGAACACCACGTGATGCCAAGTGCCTGCGGCATTTGAGAGGGTGCTTGAACCACCGCTCACGTAGGTTCCGCCGCCCCCGAGCTCAATTCTGACCAGTGTTGAGCCGGCAAAGTATAGCCAGTAATATGGATTAGCTCCACCTTCGTTGCTGATATTAAAAAGGGTACCGTTCGCATTACCGGTTGCATTGACCCAAAGTTCAATTGAAAATCCCGCGTTTGCGGTCATCGTCAACGCTGGCGACTTCACTACACCGTAAACCCCACCACTATTGTTGACGCTGATTCCTTTGTTGTTTGAATCGTTACTGAGTGGTCCAGTTACACCATAGGTTATCTGTGCGGTACCAGTGTAAGTTCCATTATTTCCAAGTCCAGATGAATCTTTCGCGACGGTACTACCCGTAGTTTCATCCAATCGATAATAGGCGATCGGACTATTATTGAGAACCGCAGCCGTATAAGGCGTACCAACAGAAGCCTGAATCGTACCGTCGCCAATATAAGATTGGCGAACCTGAAGACCAGAGGTCGCATTCGCGTTACTTACGATCATGGCACTTCCATTGGTCGGCGCAGTCGGATTAATCCACTGTTCAAAAGTCAAACTCGTTTGAGAATTAAAAGCAGTTCCAGCATCCAATGTCTGAGATTGCGCGAGCCCTCGATTTCCATTCAAATTAAGGTTGAGAGGCGAGGCAAGAGTTCCTGAACCACCTACTACGGGCACGGCATAAGACGAAGCTGCAACCGCGAGATTGGAACTTGCACCCGCATTCACCAAATTTTTCAGCTGACTAAACGTTCCCGAGAGCATCGATTTAAGATCCGAAAACATCACATCCCAAGATGCGAGTAAGTTCGTGGCAGAATAGTTATCGGCAACATCAATTACGAAAATCTGGCAGTTGGACGCACCCGAGGCAATAGTTCCACATACGTTAAACTCGTAAGATCCTACTTCGTTTGCCACCGGAGTGAATGAAAACACTCCGTTCGTATTTCCTTGCGCGAAGCTGATCCCACTCAAAGCACTACATACAGCAGTGTTCGCGACCGTGCCATCAATTACCTGATCTTAGTAACAGGTGTAGCTCATATTCGTTACGCCCGGAGATGGCTGTTGTTGAGTATTGTTAAAAGTATTCGTAAAAGTCGAACCTACCACCAGTGGAGTTTTCCCGGTCTCAAATGTTCGGTTCACAATCGCACCGAGGAGGACTGCGGGTTGAACGTTAATCACCGTCGCAGCCGTCGCAGTATGATTACTCACTTGGAGATCATCCACCGTGATCGTAATCGTATAAGCCGTAGCTCCCGCGGATGTAGACGCGGTTGCAGAGGGCAACCAGGAAAATAAACCGGAAGTCGCGCCCAAAGAATAAGTGCCAGGTAGCGAAGCACAATTGGTTGGAGTTGCCCCCACCGCTCCACCCGTATAACTACAGCTAAAATGAAGGGTATCTCCATCAATATCCGTAGTGCCGGATGTATCTGGATCGGTAACCGAAAACGTCGTCGTATTTAAGGTAGCGGTCGGACTTGGGTTCGTCACTGTTCCGATCGTTGCCACCGGTGATCGATTGATATTGGCAACATTCACCGCAAATGTTCGCGAATAATTGGTGCCATTCAAAGTACACTGAACGGTGACATTGTCCGTCCAGTTTGCATGGGTTCCTCCGCTCGCGTGATATGCGGGAGTACAGCTCACTTTCGCACTCGCGCCAGTCGTTGCCGTTAGGGAGCAATTGGCAGTGGAATCACTCTGCGCAGTAATGCTGAATAAATTTGTATTTGAATATGTATCAGTACAAGTCATCAACGGTGTTTGTGAATTGGCGTTTTCGTTGGCAGCAAGAGCAGAAATAGCCGTGAACGACCCTAAATTTTTGGTGGTGATCGGCGTATCCAAAGAAGTTGAAAAGGTGTTACCCCCACCGTCCAACGCAACCACTCGATAAGTATAGGTGGTTGCCGCGGTAAGACCTGTATCGGTAAAAATGCATGGTCCAGCACAAGATCCGGCACTCACTGTCCCAAGCGGAGTAAAGGGACTCAACCTATAAATTAAGTAATTTGCAGCACCGGTAATTTTCGTCCAAGAAAGTTGTGTCGTCGTCGTGGTCGTTGTGCCAGCCGAGATCGAGAGGGCCAAACCAGGATCAACAGTCACATTGAAAGACGCGGCACCAATACCACCATGCCCATCATCGCCAGAAATACTCATCGCATAGGTAGTTGCGTTTCCACCGACTGCCGCACTCAAACTCGGCGTCCAATTCATCACACCCGTTGCTGCGTTCATCGAGTAAGAAGATTGTGGAAGCGATGTACAATTCGTTCCGGCGCCGAAACCTCCTCCAGAAAATGAACAGGTGAATGCCAGGGCATCGCCATCAATGTCGGTAGTTCCATTTGTATTAATATCCGTAGCCGTAACGAGGCTCATGGGTAGTTGGGCAGAGACCGTTTGGGTCGCACCCAAAGAAAGTTGAATCGCCGGATTACGATTCGTGTTCGTCACGTTGACGGTAAAAGTCTTACTATAGTTACTTCCATTGATCACACATTGGACCGTTACGGTTCCGGACCACGGATTGTGCACTCCAGCGGCCGCTTTGTACGCCGGCGTACAACTCACCTTTGCGGAAGCACCAGTAGTCGCGGTCAAAGCACAATTCAGTGCCGCATCGCTTTGATTGGCGATGGAAAACAAATTGCTATTTGAATAAGCATCCGTGCAAGAAAGATTTGCTGTGTTGAACGCAGTGTTTTCACTACCAGAAATATCGCTGATGGTGCTAAACGTGGCCACCGTTTGGGTCGTCACTGTTTGGCTAATAATATTTCCTTCTTGAACGCCACCGAGATCCGTCGCACGAAGCTGATAGGTATAAGTGGTATTGGGTGTGAGCCCGTTCACGACATAACTACAAACAGTACCGACACAAGCGCCCGCAGGAAGCATTGACGAGATCAGAGTTCTTCCCGAGGTCACGTCGTACGCCTGATAAGAACTAACGCCTGCAATGCCGGTCCAATTCAACTTCACACTCGTCGTACTCACTTGCGTCACCGAGGTGAGACCCGCAAAAGCAACGAGAGAAGTGCTCGAGCCAGTCACACTCAGCACCGAAGAAAATGTTCCGGTCACCGACGGAGAAGTATACGACAAGGTTACCAATGAATTGAGTACACCACTGGTAGTTGGCGCAAATTGAATATCAAATGTGCATGAATCAAACGACTCCAAGGTTCCCGCACATTGGTTCGCTTGAATCGAGAAATTTGCATTCGCACTCAAGAGCGAGGTCAAGGTTAACGAATACGCGCTGGCATTGAGTACCGTAAAAGTTTTTGTCGGTGTTCCAACATTGACCAGTACCGTTCCATAATCGTGAGACGCCGGAGAAAAAGTGATCGCCGAATCAGCCAAAGGAACAGGCACCGTCGCGGTCGGTTCAGTAAATCCCGACACCGCAGTCAGTGCTGATTGAGACGGACCAGAGCACGCAGAAAGAAAAAGGATTACGCTGCTAACGTAAAACAGATTTCTAAAATGCGTAATACCCCTTTTGATCATCCCGATATTGCCTTTCAAAAAGCACCAACAAACTTAAGTACTTATCGGTAATTATCTCGGGGAATGAACGCTACAACAATGTGTCGGGTCCGACACCAGTTGAAATCAATGAGTTTATGGAAAAACAAAGCGTTGCAAATTTTTACTACAGTTCAATTTTTCAGCTAATTTAGCGGGAAAATGAGAGGTGTCCCGAAGTCCACTCGGCGGTACTTCGTTGCGACTCTTCGAATAAAACATGGTCGTCCAAGGTCACCTTTAGTAAGTAATGGTATGGCTCATGAATCTCAGTTCCAGTCACTACCCAGGTGAGCGGTTCAAAAGCCTGCGCACATGGCACCTGAAAATCCGTGGTCATCATTGGACCCGACGATTTGATCGATCCACGCTGGCCCGCCATATAGGCACTGATCTCCTGCTTAGATCCTAGTCCTTCGATTTTTAATTCAACGGTGACCTTCGAATCAGGCTTACATTCTTTGAGAAAATCACGAGCACGCTGACCAGCCACCGGCTCTGGGAGTACCTGCCTCAACTCTTCACGGAGTTCAGAACTAAGATCGTCACTCGACATCAACATTGCGGTGATGCGGCGTGAACGGACTGAATCCGAGTCGAGCGTGTATCTTCGAGAAAGAGCGTATACCGCTTCATGTACAATGAGTCCCGCTTTTCCTAAATTGTCGAGTTTGGAATAAAGTTCGGTATCGACATCTAGGCGGTGATTTTTTTCATCGTCGACCACAAAATTGGCGATCTGTGCGAACTCACAGCCATCGGGATGAATCTCCGGAAAAATATCGTCGGTGCGATCCAAACGCGCAGGACCCGGCAACATCACCATCGATTGCTTCACGACGTCGATCATTTTTAATAGTTCAACCGCATAGGAAATATTGACCGACGAGCGATCAAAAACCCGGTCGAGTTCAGAATCCACACTCTTCACGTTCGATGGATACTGATAAGCAACTTTTCGAGGAAAAAGAGGAAAAGTACCTTCGAATAAATCCAGAAGATAAACCGATTTGATATTTCCGCTGGCATCTTTGCACGAAAACCCTGAGCCGCCGTTTCCGACTTTATCACGGGCTTGGGCGACGGTAGAAGCAGTCACCAATATCAATGATAAAAAAATGGTCCTTAGAATCGGGGCATTCACTCTCACTTCGAATCTCCTTGAGTAACTTTGGTGAGCGGGAAAAGCTGTATCGAAAGGCGATAAACTTCGGTTCTCTTCCCTTCTTCCAACAGATCACAGAGATCGTCTTGGAATTTTCGAATGAGCTCTTTCGCTTGAACCATTTTTTCAGGATTTACCGGAACCGTCACCGATGTAAAATCACGAAGATCTCCCGAATCACGATACAAGGATGTTCGTGCGAGGCTTAAAGTTTCATCGTGACTCTTTTGAATGATTTCATGACTGGGATGATCGAAGGTACTAAAATTTTCCGACGAATGATGAAAGCGTCCGTTCTCATCAACACTCACCAATCCAAGGGCCACCAAACGATCAAGAACAAGTTGAGTTCTTGGGACAGTCAGATTTAAACGCTTGGCGATCCACTCAGCAGAGGATTCAAAGTTTTCACATTGAAGGAGGGATCGAATTGCAAAGTGCTCCCACTCGCCAGCGATCTTCATCTGTTGCTCACTGAGCTTTGAGTAGTTTGCTTTTTTAGCTTCTCCGGTAACGATCGTGCCCTTCAATTTTGTTTTTGCTTCGGGAAAAAGCGCGAGCAACTCCGCGCGCTCCTGAGGATCCAGATTGAGCGTGTCTGCAATTCGAGTTGCAATTTTTCGAGACACGATTCTTTTCCCGTTTAAAATCGCGGAGAGAGTTGCGAAATGAACGCCCACTTTTTTGGAAAAAGCACGCAACGAATAGCGAGGATTGGTGACTTGGGCTTCCGCCAAACGGTCACGCAAAAGCTTTTGTAATGTGGCCTGTTCTTTCATTCGTGAGGAATGTATATACAGTCACGGCACACTGCTCAATAGGATAATTAAAGGGTTTTTAAGGGATCGTAGCAAAAATTATGCTACAAATGGCGTTTTTGGCTTAAAAACAACGTGTTAACTGAAATTATCTCGAATTTTTAGCTAAAAACAGCCGATTTCCGACACGTCAGCAGTGACCGTGGTCGTTGGATTATTCCACCATGCTACACAGGCATACCAACGATTATTCCCGCTTCCGCTGCCATCTTGCCAGCGAAGAAACAAGTACGACCCGCCACATTCCCCGGTAGTATCGTAAAATCCACCGTTTTGATGTCCACAACTTCCGGAGCCGCCATTGTAAGGCATTTGCTCCGTAAACTCTCCAACACCGTTATGTTCGACGGCAGTATTACTAAACGCATGCTGATTGGTACAAGTCTTTGGAATACTGCTCGCGAGTGGTCCGCCTTCGGACCCCCAGCAACCGCCGCCACTTCCGCCAGCGTTGTGAACTACGGCGTCCGCGCATTTTTTCACGGTCGTGGTCCAGTTGTCTCTTGGAGACCAACCACTAGGACAAGACGACGCTGTAAACTTACAGAAAAGTTTTTGATTGTTCGCCGCGGTCGGATTCGTTACCGGCGTACCAGTTAAATCCATCAAAGTTCCAGTACACTCACTCGCGGCATGTGAGCCGCCAGCGAGTTTCACCACCGTAATATTCGGGTCACAAGTCGTGGTCGTTCCACCATTGGTGTTCACCTGCGCAGTTTCCATTTCACACATTTTTGTTTTCATCGTATCGATCGTGCCCTGGTTCGGATCTGGTCCGCAGATCACTTGGCCGTAAGCATCGGTCCCCACGTTAAATGCTTTGGTAATGTCGTTTGGAAATAAATCGGCACATTTGCTTACCGAATATTGTTGAGCGAAGATCGCCGAATACGGAACTTGAGCTGGCACTCTGCCCGCTCCTTCAGTAGAAATCGTCGCCAGCGGAGTCATCCCTTTTTGCGGATTGTAATTCTTCACGTAATAATTAATGAGAAAAGTGGCTGGTTTTGCGCAAGTTGTTTGTGGATTTCCAGCTGAGTCGGGCGCACAAGTGGCCGTGTAAGTTGCGTACACACTAAACGCACAATCTTTTGCATTTGCTGAAGTACAGGCGTTTCCTTTGGTGTCATAGAAGCCAGTCACTTCTTTATTGCCTTGAAAAAGTCTGAGTGGATGGGTCCCTTGAGTACAAACACTCGTTCCATTAATGCAAGCCTTCAGGGTCGCGTTGGCATCTACCATCACTGTTGACGGAGACATATAAGCAGCCGCTAGACTTGCTTCGAGTGCGGGACTCACACCCATGACAGTACTTCCGGATTGGGCGAAAACCATCGGCATCGTCAGGACAGAAAATAGAATAGTTAGTTTTGATTTCATCTTCATCTGATGCCCTCCTTATTGCGTATTCTGGTTTTGATAATTATCCATCTGATTCACGACACTCACGACATTTTGAGGGACTTGCGCCTTACTGCTGTCGAGAATAGTTTTAGGATTGGTTGCTGCTGACTGAAGTGAATTCACGAGCGAGTTAAACGTCGCTTTCGCCATCGCGTTCTTTTGTTCTTTTTGTTGATTGATCATCATCGATGAAAATGCCAGAGCGGCAACCGATACAATCCCCAGTGTAACCATGACCTCAATCAGCGTGAATCCGCGATTTGATTTCCCCATAAACTAAAGTCTCCCCTAAGATTAATATTAGAGCAATTTAGTCCAGTATTCAAGCACTTAGCTAAATATAAATAAATACTTTAAATTCAATAGCTTGGATTTAAACTATTAAAAGAACTTATCTTTTGTCAATCACCATGACCGTAGGAATCGGGTCATTACAGGCGAGAGAATTCGCAAATTGGCTGTTGGTCCGGCAATAATCCGGGAAAGACCCCTCACAAGCCAAGGCGTCGGCATAACTCGTACTCTGCTTACAATAATCGGGATGAGCACCTTTGCAGGCCAAGACGTTGATCATCGTGGAATTGTTGAAACAATAATCCGGAAATGTTTTTGCCGAAACACTCGTCGCCAGCAAAAATGAAAGTAACAATACTGATTTCAAGGTCTTCATGAAGTGAGCTTAACACGAAAATAGAAATAATGGCGGGGAGAGAGGGATTTGAACCCCCGAACAGATTGCTCCGTTGCCGGTTTTCAAAACCGGTGCATTCAACCGCTCTGCCATCTCCCCGCTGGTCTCTGATATCTTTGGTCCGCCTAAACAGTCGGTAAAAATATGCAGCGATTCAACGCTTATTGAAAACGGTTCTGTCTTAATAGAGCAGAGCGATCCAGTTACTTTTCAATAAAATAAGGGAGTTGTCAATTCACTTTGCGCAAAGCAACTCTTCTCGGGCAGAGTTCAACGCGTTGAGCATCAAAAAGTAGCCGGACACCTTTATTCCTTTATTGGGAAGCGTGGGTCTCGCCGGCCTTCGGTTTGTAATAAACCTCTTGGTGGATGTGAGACTTTTCCACTTCGTGCTGAGTGAGAATTTGCTTCACTTCGTCGATCATGGCCCCATTTCCACAGAGATAAAACTCGGTGTGCTTCCAATCTAGGGACAGTGAATTTTCACGGAGCCAGTCTGTAACGCGCCCCTTAAAACCAGGCCATTCCGTCGTAGGGCGGGAAAGGGTTTGAACGAAATCGGTACTCAACAAGGGACTCAGCTCATCGATATAAAGAAGATCGTTCGTGTCTCGCGCGCCAAAAAGTAATTTTGTGGTGAGAGGCATATTTTCCGCATAAACCTTCGATAACAGCATGGAACGGAACGGAGCAATTCCAGTACCGGTGGCAATGAAAATCACGTGGCGCGGGCCTTTGGTTTTATAAACGAAATCCCCAAACGGCACATGTCCTTTGATGGATTCGCCAATTTTAACCTGATTCAGATAGTTGGTACCTGGGCCACCATCCACCAATTTTACGCAAAGTTCGAAAATGTTTTTAGTCGGCATTAACTCAGGTGAAGAAGCAATCGAATAGGCGCGGCGCAGATCGCGTCCTCCGGGACCGGCACCCGGAATCAAAACACTAATAAATTGACCCGGCGCGAATAAAAAGGGTGCGGACGATTCTAAAACCATCTCAAATACGTCGGCGGTGAGCTGGCGTCTGGCGATGAGTTTCGCATCAACGATAATAGGCTTCACCTTCTCTTTTGCGGATTCCATCCCATTCTTGTAGCGAAATTTTCATGCTGAATCCAGCCTTTTGTGTGGTAGGTTCGGGGTATGTTTGGATTAAGCGGTGGACACTTATTAATTATTGCGGTGATGGTGCTTCTCTTCGGAAATCGTCGGTTACCTGAACTTGGCTCTGCCTTAGGTAAGGGCATGCATGCCTTTAAAAAAGGCCTTGAAGGCAAGAGCAGCGACGGTAGTCACAACGATGAGCAAAACAAGCTCTCCTAATCATCAAGATATACCAGAGCATCTCCAGGAATACATTACGGAGCAAGATCCGAGTCTTTACACGCCCGAAGATCATGCGTCTTGGCGTTTCATCATGCGTGTCTCAAAAGCTTTCTTTAAAGACCACGCACACCCACTTTACTTAGCCGGACTCGAAGCAACCGGAATTTCTTCAGAGCGAGTCCCACTCATCAGCGAAATGGACGCCGCTCTTCGCAAGATGGGTTGGAGAGCCGTAGCGATCAATGGATTTATCCCTCCCAGTATTTTTCTTGAATTTCAGTCACTCAAGATTCTCGCGATCGCCTGTGACATGAGAAAAATCGAAAACCTAGGCTACACACCATCGCCAGATATTGTTCACGAAGCCGCGGGGCACGCTCCGATCGTATGTGATCCTCACTACCGCTCTTATCTCGAGGCCTACGGGCAAGTGGCTAGAAATGCCATCATCAGCAAAGAAGACCTGGAGCTTTACAATGTCATTTTTGATCTATCGGAGATCAAAGAAAATCCAAAAGCAACGCCTGCGGAGATTGCTCTCGTTCAAAAAAGATTTGAAGCAGTAGCTTCCAGCATCACTGAGCCTTCGGAAGCAGCCGTACTGGCGCGCATGGCTTGGTGGACAACTGAATATGGATTGATCGAAATGAATGGCAAGCCATTGATCTACGGGGCGGGATTGTTATCCTCCATTTTGGAAAGTCATTTATGTGTTTTGCCCTCTGTTAAAAAAATTCCATTCTCTCTCGACGCAGTATTAAAAACTTCCTACGATATCACCCGCCCACAACCTCAGCTTTTTGTGGCGAAGAGCTTCGAAACACTCACCACAGCCCTCGAGGAGTTTGCCAATGGGATGAGTTTCAGACGTGGAGGAACCTACGGCCTCGAAACCGCTGAAAAAGCACAGGCCACCGTGACGGTCGCGATGGATAGTGGGATTCAAATTAGCGGCGTGGTTTCCAGTTTTGAAACTACCGGCGACTCCGTTGAATCCTTCACGCTGATTGGCACTAAACAATTTTCTTACCACGAAGAAGCAATGACGGAGATCAGCTCCACACATTTCGGATCTAAAATTTATTTTCCGCTTTTCGATTCTTCGATTTCGACCATTTCACTGACCGATATTCAAAAGAAACTCCATAGCAATGGCCTTCCAACGAAATCTGGAAACCGCATTACCGGGAATTTCAAAAAAGAAATAAGACTCGGAGCTGGCGGGCGACTCATCGTGCTTGAAAAAACGAAAGTCGTGAGTTCTGAGGGTAAAGTGGTATTTGAAGACAAGACCCACCTCTATCCACTTTTACTCGGTAGCAAAATCACCTCAGTGTTCGGCGGTGCCGCAGACCGCAAAGAGTTCGCACTGCGGAATTCGAACTTGAAGAAAAAAGTGGCTTCTCATAAAACTAATTTTAAAACCGGGAACGAACACTTTTGTGAAAATTACACCAAAATTCGTGCACTCCGAATCAGCGGGAAGCATGACTATGAACTTCTGGACGGAATACTGAAACTGGTGCCAGTAACCCAATCCAGATCATGGCTTCAACTTCTTGAAATTCTGGAACTCTATAAAAAATGGGGGCAACCTCATGCCAACGTCGGTTTAATTGAAGAGTTGCTGAAAAAACATGCCCAAGAAAATACCAAACTAAAAGAACAAATTCAAATGGGGCTGGAGTTACTCGCATGAAATTTATTCGTATCGGTGCTTTCTTATGTGCATTGAGTGTGATCCTCGGCGCCTTCGGTGCCCACGGGATCAAAGGCCATATTTCAACTGAGATGTTCGAAGTTTACCAAACCTCAAACCAGTATTTTTTTATGCACTCGATCGCCGTCATTCTCTACGGCCTTTTTTGCCAAACCACCAAAAGAGAAGTGAAGATCTGGCCAGGATTTTTATTTATGTTGGGGATCGCTTTATTTTCCGGAAGTCTTTATCTCATTGTACTCACCGGAGTTCGCGCCTTCGGAATGATCACGCCACTCGGAGGACTTTCTTTTATTTTGGCATGGATTGGGTTTGGGGCTCATGCAAGAACCTGAATTCACTCCTCTTGCAACTATCGCCGAAGTTTCGCGACTGGTGACCAAAATCACTGATCGAATATCAGGAGATCGATCCGAATTTCCCCTGCTCGTCAATTGTGTCGCACTCGAAGCACTGAAGCTCTGTGGAATTCCTGCCAATATTTTTTATGGCCAAGCGGCCTGGATCGAAGTGATGGAAGACATGAGTCTAGTCTGGGCCGGATGCTGGGGTAAAAACTCACACTTCTGGATCGCGACCAATTTCGGCGAAGTCGTGGATCTCAACACGAGTGTCTCCTATCGTAAGAAAGATCATCACAACCCTCTTCATCGTCCAAAATATTCTCCTCCACTTCTCTGGTCTCGCGAAGTACCCGCATTCTATCGCTACGTTCCTGAGGGCATTGCGGAGATCGAGCTCACCACCGAACGTGATCAGCGCTGGCTAAAACTTTGCTTGGACGAAATCCGTCAAAAACTACCCGCTACTGAGTGGGTACCCGAAGATCAACTCGATTTTCCCGATGAACCGATCCTATGCCCGGGACGAAGAATCCTCGACGATGCCGCCCAAAACTTCCGTCACTATGATCGCGCGATCATGGTCCAGGGAATCCCTGAAAAACCCTTTTAATTTCAATTTGCGCAGTGCTAAACTTGGATCATGAACACACGATGTGTAAATCCACTTAGAACGATTCTTTCCGTGATCCTGATCAGTACTTCGATGCTCACCCAAGCTCATGCAGCAGTGACCAGCATTGATGTCCAAACCTTTAATCCTTCGACTTCGGATCGCTTTGTTCTGATCGAGGACGCCTATCGCTCTGATTGGCCGCGAAACTCTAAGGTGTATTTTGGCGTGAACTATAATTATGTCAGTGAGCCATTTGTTGCAGTTGATTCGACCACACAGGCGCGCTCGTTTTCTGTCGTCAATTCGATCCAAACTTTTGATCTCATGGTGGGCTTTAAGGCTTCATCTCGATTTGGACTATTCTTCGGATTACCTATTCATAATGTCGCGCTGGTCGATGCGCCCTTGATCAGCCAACAGGCCGCAAACTCGACGGTGATGGGTGACATGAAAATTCTGGGAAAGATTCGCCTCTCCGGAGACGACGCACTCGCTACCTTCACCCTAATTCCAGAGATACACCTTCCGACCGGTAACACCCAATATTTTGTTTCAGACGCGTCTACCTACTTAGCAATGCGTTTTGCGATTGAACGTCAGTTTCAAAACTTCACCCTTCTCGGCAATATCGGATTTGCTGCCGCATCCAATTCTATCTACTCATCTATTTTCAGCACCATCGATTTCCGGAAACGTCTCTTATTCAGTTTAGGTGGTTTTATGCCCTTCAACGACCGATGGGGCGTGAGCCTAGAGTTCAGTAGCGTGAACATGATTCCCTTCGATACCAACATTAATCCAAACGAATTGTATGCAGGTGTCCGCTACGCGATGTCTCAAGACTGGATCGGAACACTCGGTGCGTCCCTTGGAAAAATTGGCGGAAGCGCAGGACAAAACTATCGAATCGTTGCGGGTCTTCGTTTCAATATCGACGATGATTCCACCACAGCGCCGATTCCACCGACTCCACTCGTGATGCCGCTTGCCACTCCAGCGCCGGTGATTGTTCCCCGTGTAGTCATGAAGGCAAAGCAAATTGAGCTCAGCACGCCGGTAAACTTCAAAGAAGATAGCTCGCTTCTCACGAAGGATGGAGAAGAACTATTGAATGAAGTGGCGGATGTGATGTCGAAGAATCGCGACGCCTATAAAAAGATTCTCATCGACGGGCATACCAACAATAATGGTAAGGCACCTCACAATCTTTGGTTGTCACTCGAACGTGCAAAATCAGTGAAACACTATTTGATCGGCAAGGGAATCTCTCCGACCGTACTCGAAGCTCGAGGATTCGGACAAGCGAAGCCGAAAGTTCCATATTCCAATCCTAAGGCGATGGACATCAACCGACGTGTTGAATTCAATATTGTTCAGTAACACCGAGATAAATATAAACGTTTCACGTTGATTCATACGCGAAAAATAAACCCCCTTCGTAGAATTTGAAGGGCGTCACACTCGACACATTGTTCAGCGTTCACCGAAATTGTATCCTTGATAGATACAAGGGGTTTATATGAAAATTTTAGCATTAGTGACTAGTTTGATGTTTATCGGGGGATGCTCTGCAATTACTCAATCCAGTTCGGGTAGCGATACGATTTCAGGGCGAGTGAGTGCGGGTCCAGTCGGAGGCGCCACCGTCACACTCAACGCGCTCGCCGATGACGGCACCATCGGTGCAACTCTAGGTACGGCGATCACTGCCGCTGATGGAAGTTACACACTCAAATTAGTCGCCCCAGTTACCGGAAATACTATTCTGACTGCGGTCAACGGAATCTATTTCGAGGAAGCAACACCAGATGTCCCGGTGACTTTAGGTACGATGAGAACCGTGCTCTCCGCTGTGAATACTAGCAGACAATACGGCGTCTCACCGGCGTCTGAAATCGCGGCGTCTGCAACTCTCGCAGCGGTTGCCGGCAGTGTTGTTCCGCTCGCCACGTTGATCGATACTACTAATACAGCCATCGCACAGCAATTTGGACTAGACGACATCACCATCGCTCCACTGAATCCGAACGTGACCGTTGCCGATCCAAGTTCAGCTGCCGCAAAACTAACCTTGGCATTAGCAACACTTTCAGAAATGGCAGCCAATTCGGCGACCGCCGAAGGATCAGTCATCACCAGTCAAGATATTGCGAGCACCTTGGCTACGAACTTTATCGCGAACGGTAGCTTTGATCCCGCGGTGAGCAATCTAGCCAATGTGGCTTTGTCGGCGAACGCATCATCACGAAATGTGTCTGCACAAGTGGTGTCTCTCGTAACACCTTCCGCAAGTACAACGCTGGATGTGAGTACTCTCATCTCCAACGTAGGAGACGGATCAGCCACCACATTTGCTGATGCATTCGCAAGCGCCGCAAACACCTACAAGGCATCGGCTCCAGCGATTGCAGCGGGTTTGAATGCTGTGGCGGTTCCTACAGCCAACAGCGGTAACACCACTAGTGTTGCAAACACCAATGTTTCGTCGATCACTTCGAGCGATCTCGGCTCAACTACTTCTCTGAGCGCGCCAACAGTCAACACGATCAGCGCTCGGTAGGTTGAATTCAAATTTACAAAAAAAGCCTCTAAGAAAATTTCTTAGAGGCTTTTTCTATATAAAAGATACCATCGATTATTGAATAGTAAAAATCGTGCAGTTCAATTTAATGAAATCTACTAACTCGGCCGCAGCCGTAGAAGGGTTTTTGGCCTGAACTAGGTCGCCATCCATTACCAGGAGAACGAGTTCTTTGTTCGCCGACATTGGAGCAGTATAACGAGACATCTGACCGCCAATGCGAGCTGGATTGTAAGCAGTCTCATGTTGAGCCGCTTCGCTAATCAAACTTTTCAATACTGTTACATTTGGAATCGTTTGGGTAAAAATCGTTTCCTTACTCATCTCATGTGGAAAATCAACGGTTGGACCTTGAGACATCAAGTGTGTGCTCGTTGCTGAAATATTGCAGGTTTGAGTTCTGTGGAAGGCTGGTGCAACCGATCCATTACTATAAGTAAAAGAAAGCAAGGTTCCGTCATTGGCCATTGCAGAGGTGGAAGTGAGGGCTAAAATCATCATCATTACTGTTTTCATAAAAACTCCTTTGAAGTTTTGGGCTAAGTGTTTCGCCGTTCGGCTTGAACGCAAACTACCAAACTCCTAAGAAAGTTCAAGAATAAACTTAATTATTACTAATGATGATAGTGCATAAGTTATAAGTAATACAGATGGGTAAAAAATCAGCAGCTGGATGGCGCACCCGGGGCTCTAATTCCAGGATTCATGACTCTGCGGTATTTCTCGGTAATTTCGATGTTTTCGATCACTTTTGAGTACGCCGGCAGGCCTTCAAAAAGATGCGCTTCCGATTCGTCGAAATCCCAGGCAACCTGCCCACTCGCCAATTCAACTACCACCGTGTTTTCCTTCACGCCGACGGTGATACCGTTGGCCACCGCCAGTTGAACGATCAAACCGATACAAGAATCTCGTTCCACGTAAGCCGAATCTTTAATCGCGATCAGACGAAGATTCTCTTCCACGAGACGATTCATGTCGTTTTCAAGCGAAGTGAGTTTACGGAGAACGATGTTCTTATAATCCCACGCTTCTTTATTGAGTCTCTCAATTTCTGCAACGAGCTGGAGACTTTCTTCGTTTTGATTTTCGATCGCTTTTTCTTTGATTTGAATAATTTCATTCGTGGTCAGCATAGAGCTATATTTTAACTTCTTTTCGAATGAATGACTAAGATCAATTTTTGACTGTGGTAGGAAGAAAGGGACTAGCGATTCAGCCAGTCGTAGTTAAAACTCACGCTGATCCGATCTTCGTTGTTTTGATGCGGCGGAACTTCATGTTTAAGCCAACTTTCAAACAGAATGAGATCGCCATTTTTTGGTTTGAGATCAATTTGCATCGGGCGAGCGGGTGTTCCCATAAAGCGAGAGGCGCGAGGGTCTTCTATGCGAAGTGGGCTAGCCGATTTACCTTTGCCTACTGAAATATAAAACGTACCGCTGATCACCGAAAGCGGGTGTAAATGAAACGCGTGATAGACGTTCTTTGGCATGACGTTTACCCACATCGACGATAATTCCAGAGAGCCGGTCGGGAAATCGAGCCCCAATTTTTTGGTATATTTTTTCACTTCCGCATCGATCTTTTTTTTCAGTGTTTCGAATGCGCTAAACTGAAGATCAACACGAGAAATCGAGTCGTAGGAAGTATAGCCACCTACATAATTTTTCGCACTCCACTTCACACCCACTTCGTCTACCTCGGGCATTTTCGAAGCAGTCCACCGGAGTTGTTCCATCATTTTCGGAGAAACGGAAAGGCGTTTCTGTTCAACATAGGTAGTAAAGAGAGAATGCATGAATCAATCCTTATCTTTCGGTGGAACCACATAGGTAACCGCAGTCACAATCCCCTGCTTTAATTGATTCCAATACTCTTTTGCTTTGTCTGCACGAGCAGTGGGTAACTCAAGAGTGATGGTTGGTATTCCAAGCTCTTGGCCAGCATAGTTCCCCAACGATCCGGGGAAAAAACCAGAAGAGCTTGCTTTCATTTTCTTTCTTAATTCCTGGCATTTTTGAACATACTCTTTTGAAAAATGAGAAAGTTCCAAATGATCTGGGCCATCGTAATCAATCATATTCAGTGGCGAATGAATCGAAACAATTTTTTGTGGATTGAATTTTTCAATCAACATTTTTTGAAATTGAGTTTCAGGTTCAGAATTCGGCTTGTTCCCAGGGAAGCGTCTTTTCTCTGAGTGGAACTTTCCCTTCCATGCCTTGAGTGCATCCCGAGCCCAATCCTTAGTAGCAAAATTGCGGTTGCAATCCACTCCATGCGCGTTGGTTCGCGTTTTTGGAACACCCATGAATCCATCCGGATTCAGCAATGGAGCGACGATCAGTTTTGTATTCGGATGTGCCGCCATATTTTCTTTAGCCCAAGCTGCGATATGAAACCCGACATAAAGTGGGGTCACTTCGTCAGAGTGAATCATCGAAAAAATCAAAGTCGTGTTCGTCGCTTTTTCATCGCCATAAACCACATACATCAAGGGACGGCCTTTGGATGAGGTTCCGCCTACTTTCCAATCCTTGATGTCTGCGGCGAACTCGCAGGGATCTTTTCCCCATTTTCGTTTTTGAAATGCTTGATCCAATGCCGCACAAAGTTGGGCTGGGGTTTTCTCGATGTTTTCCGCCCGCAATGAAGGCACAAAGAATAGTAATGATAAAAGAAGGATCGTCCTCATGCCTTCCTCTTTTTTTGATAATAGTGATGGATGACGAAATAAAGAACACCCGCAATAATCAGCGCGAAGATTCCGCCTTCCACTTTTTTAATATAGCGGATCACTTTTTCCAGATAATCACCAAAGTAGAAAACACAAAAAACAATCGAGGGCACGCTGATGAGAGCGGCAAGTCCGTCAAATACAATCAAATTTCGGTAAGGTAAATGCAAAAGTCCCGAAGTGAAAAAAACAGTGGAACGGAGACCTGGCATAAATCTCGCCGCAAATAAGGTTTTACCCGCATGCTTATGTAAGCGGCCTCGTACGGATTGAATTTTTCCTTCATCGAGAAACAATCGAAATGGCCACTTCTTGATAAGTCGTCTGCCGAAATGATGTCCGAGCCAAAATACAAAGGTATCGCCGATCAACACGCCGACCAAACAAACACCAATCATCACCCAGATGTCGCACACTCCATAGTAAGTGAGTACGCCGGCTGCAAACAAGGTGATGTCTTCAGGGATAGGTATTCCCAAACCACATGCCAGAAGAATGAGGAAGATCGCGAGATACGGAATGGGCCCGTAATAATCGATGAGAAAATCGACAATAAAGTTCATGGATGATTATTTAACCTGTGCTTTAGTAGACACGATCTTTCACTTTTTTGAAAGAGGATGTGCGTTGCGATAGGAGTCCATCAACTCACCTAAACCAAGGTGGGTATAACGCTGTGTGGTGGAAAGGCTAGCGTGGCCAAGTAGCTCTTGGATACTTCGTAAATCAGCACCGGCCGTGAGCAAGTGCGTTGCAAAACTATGTCTCAGGGCGTGAGGAGATGCTTTCAAACTACCCGGCATGAGTTGAGTTGCCCGAATGAGTTGTCTCGCCAGTACCCTCGCTACACTTCTCGCCGTCAGGCGCGACAAACGATGATTCACAAACACCAGCTCTGGATCTTCAACCGCTGGGCGTGCTTTGAAATAATTTTGTAAAACTTCCCGAACCGTCGGATTCAAGGGAACCCAACGTTCTTTTTTACCCTTACCTAAGACTCGGACCCATCCCTCACGGGCTTCTAATTGAGAGCGAGTGAGGTCTGCAACCTCGCTCACACGGAGTCCGCACCCATACATGAGTTCCAACAGCGCTCGGTCTCGCTTTCCCATCCACATGCTCTCGTCGGGGGCTTTCATCAGTTCTAGAATTTCCTCAATTTTGAGAAATTTTGGGAGTTTTTTATCAATTTTAGGGGAAGGAATGAGGGCGATCCAGTTTTGGGTCACGACATTTTTCCTCCTCAAATAACGAAAGAAAGTCCGAAGAGTGCTCATCTTTCTCGCCAAGGAAATGGACTGGTTACTCTCCATCAGCGCGCTACCAAAAGATCTGAAATGCTAGGAAGCAAGGGGAAGAGCAGGACTCGAAAAATTTTCAGGAAACTCTTTTTTGAAGTACTCACAAAACTGGAGTAGATCGTTTTCATACGCACGGAGGGTCTCTTCACTCCAATGCTTTTCATTTCGGCCAAATTCGAGAAAGTCCTTGGACCATTCGGAAAAGTCCATCTCCTGTTTTGCCATATCTACTATTAGAATAAGCCCATTTGTGGTAAATCAAAAGCGATGAAAAAGGTCCATATTATCGGTGCGGGATTAGCTGGTTCTGAAGCCGCCTACTTATTGGCGCAAAAAGGAATCAAAGTCGTTGTCCACGAGATGCGCCCGACAAAACTCACCGAAGCCCATCAAACCGGGATGTGTGCGGAACTCGTTTGCTCGAATTCTTTGAAATCAAAGTCGCCAGTGTCTGCACCAGGCATGATGAAGGCCGAAATGAGAATGATTGGTTCACTCATTCTCGACACCGCCGAAAAATTCAGTGTTCCTGCCGGCGACGCTCTAGCCGTGGATCGTGATTTATTCTCTGCGGAGATTCATGAAAAAATTAGCAAACATCCGAACATCGAATTCATCGGCGAAGAAATCGGCGCACCCTTTCCCGGAAAAGACGAGATCACTTTAATCTGCACGGGGCCACTCACCGGCGACAAACTCACGGAATGGATCATGCAAGAAGCCGGCAGTGAGGGTTGCTATTTTTACGATGCGATCGCGCCCATCATTGAAACCACCTCAATCGACATGACTTCTGCATTCATTGCCAATCGCTACGACAAGGGCGGCGAAGAAGCTTATATCAATTGCCCGATGAATCAGGAAGAATACACCTCATTCATCGACGCGTTGCTTGCCTCTGAAATGGTTCCACCGAAAAATTTCGAAAAAGAAAAATTCTTTCAGGGTTGTCAGCCAATTGAGGCCATCGCTAAAACCGGCAAAGACAGTCTACGCTTTGGGCCGATGAAACCAGTAGGACTCGACGATCCGAAAACCGGGCGCCGTCCTTATGCGAACGTTCAATTGCGTCCAGAAAATCGGGCCAAAACTTCTTACAATATCGTGGGGTTCCAAACCCGCATGAAGTGGGGTTCTCAAAACAAAGTACTTCGAATGATTCCCGCGCTGAAAAATGCGGAGTTCCTCAGAATGGGCTCCATTCATCGTAATACTTTCGTCTGTGGACCAAAAGTATTGCGGCCTGATCTCTCTCTTAAGAATCATCCTCAAGTTTATTTCGCTGGCCAGATCACCGGAGTGGAAGGCTATTTGGAATCTGCAGCTTGCGGAATGCTCGCAGCGATTTTTATCGAACAACGCCTTCTTGGGCGGCCTCACTTAGCTCCGCCTGCCAATACAGCTTTGGGAGCGCTTCTCAGTCATGTCACTGCAAGCGACATCAAAAACTATCAACCAAATAATATTCAATTCTCGCTTTTTGATCCTAAGTACTTTGAAGACACCGACGGACTCGACCGCGAAAAACTACGCGAATCCATGTCTAAACAAGCGCCCATTAATTTTCGCAACTGGATGAAAGAATGCTCAACGCAATTTTTGTAATTTTCGGCGCCGCACTCTGGGCAACCGATACCTTATTCCGCCAACCGATGACCCACGAGATCTCGGTCCTTTCCATCGTTTTTCTAGAACATGTATTCGCAGTGATGATCGCTGCGGTGTGGGTCTTTGCAATTGAGCGCAAAAAAATGGAGCATCAATGGTTGGCGATCCTCGGAGCCGCGTTGGTGGGCGTACTTGGTTCCGCCTTCGCCACGATTTTTTTCACGATGAGTTTTGAATACGTGAATCCGAGTGTTTCCATCCTGCTTCAAAAAACCCAACCGATCGTGGTGATCTTTCTTTCTTGGCTATTTCTGGGTGAAAAGCTTTCTATTCGTTTTTTCCTGTGGGGAGCATTGGCGATGGCAGCGGCTTTCTTTCTCAGTTTTCCTCATGGCCTGGTGGAAGGTGAGCTACAGATCGCCAGCATCAAAGGCGTAATCCTAGCACTCGCGGCTTCGATGCTTTGGGCAGTCTCCACCATCATTGGAAAAGCGACACTGAAAAAAATGTCCGGGTCGCACCTCACTCTATGGCGTTTCTTTTTTGGGTTGGCCGCGCTCTGGGCATTGGTCATGTTTGTACCTCAGAGTAAAATCGAAATTCCCTTTGTGGTTGCCGACTCAAAAGTGCTTCGTTCGATCTTCTTCATGGCCCTTGTTCCGGGATTCTTGGGCGTGAACCTTTATTATCGAGGACTCACCCGGCTCAAAGCATCCGTCGCCACACTACTAGAATTGGCTTTTCCTCTTTGTGCGATTTTTGTGAACTCACAATTTTTGGATCTTCATTTGGAAAATACTCAACTCGTTGCTGCCGCGGTCCTGATCTTCGCGATTTTGAGAATTAGCAGAATCAACGCCTAATTCAACGAACTTCGTTCATTCTCAGACTAGAAAGATCAGCTATAACTTGTTGCATTTATTACACATTCATTATTGACTAAATCCTAGCGCCATGTTATTTTCCGTCACCTATGAAAAAACTATTACTCGTATTAGCCCTCAGTTCCGTATCGTTCGTTAACGTTCAAGCCGCAGAGTGCGTTGCAAAAGCGCCAAGAGGCACTCTCTGGAAAGAATGCCTGAACGCAAGACCTAACTCAGCCGTTGATCAATACATGCTTGATAACGCTGGCGACCTCTACTCTTATATCGGCAGTATCGGACGCGTTTGCCAGGTTACTACTCGTGTGAGTAACTTGAAAATTTCGATGCACCCGATGGATGCGGCGATCATGTACTTCGAAAAAGACGGCAATCTTTACGATGCTAATGAAACACGCGTGATGGGCCAATGTCCGAAAGTAAAAACAAAAATGATCATGGCTAACGTTGAAAAATACAGCGTAGTTGGTAACTCAAACACTACAGTCGTAAACATGGCTCTCAGCCGCGGCGGTGATTTCATCGCTTGGGATAATATCAACCCTGTTTACAAAGACACCATGGTGACTGACTACCTCGTGAACAGCAGTAACTACGGCGTTCGTGGTGCTCCATTCAGCAGCTACGTTGCATTCACCCTCGGTTCAGACCACATGATCACTAAAGTAAAAGGCCATGCTCAAAATGGAACCCTCGTAAAAGCGAGCGACGATCGCGGTTACTACAATTCAATTCAAGAATTCAAAGCGAAGAACCACATCCGCTAGGATCGAGTTCAACTCTCATAAAATACGAAAGGAGTCTGCTTCACGGCAGGCTCCTTTTTTTGTCAAAATTTTGTCTTCATCAATTTTTTGTAAAAAACTCCGTTGGTTTTCCGATAAGTAAGAGAATGAAGGCAAGCCCACTCTTATTCCTATTTGGTTTTTTGATCACTCAGCCTTCTGCCTATGCTGCCAAAGAAATGTGTCCTACATCCAGACTCTTAGCTGAATGGATGGGAGTCACGCCCAACCAAATTAAGTGGGACAAAGATCTTCGTGCCCAATGCAACATCCAAAACCAATGGTACCTCGGGATCTGCTGGGACGAGAGCGGACTCCAACGATTGGACCAAGTTTTACACCAGTCCGGAGATCTCGCGCCAACTGAACTTTTAAGTAATGATTATTACGCTGCAATGAGAATTGAAGGCCAAATCGTTCACGATTTCAAGCTCAAGCGACCAAAAATTTCGGAGGAGTTTGATGAAGGATACTCCGTGACCCTTTTCCACGATTTTTTTCTTCGTGCCGGTGTCGTTCGCCAAGATCAGTATCGCTTCCCCACCTTCAACGGCAAATCCATTCGCACGAGCGAAAAACTTCATAAAATGTTTTACGAGCAACTCAATATTGCCAGAAAAAATCAAGACACGAAACACCTTCAAAAAACTTTGGTGAAATACCTTGGAGATTTAAGTAAGGCGCCTGCAAAAGCACCATCTGCACACTTCATCAAAGCGATTAAGGAAAGCACCTACGCCGGAAAACAAATTCTGGATCTTGGACTCGATAAAATTGAATCGCAGATTATTGGGGCCCTCGATAGTGGTGCGCCTGTATCTTTCGGAATTCAAAACTTTGGAAACAGAGTCGACGTCGCTTATAAAACATCTCACATTTATTCAGGTGTTCCGAATCCACTCAAAGACAATACCGGCGGACATGCGATGAACATCATCGGTTATCACCTCGGAAAAAACGGAAAAGTGGATTGGTATCTGATCGAAAACAGCTGGGGCAAGAGATTTGGGACTGAAGGAACAGCCACCATCTCCGCAAAATACCTATATCAACAGACCATGGAATACGCGATTCCGGCAGTTAAACGTTAAAACGGAAGTGCATGATGTCGCCGTCTTTCACGACATACTCTTTGCCTTCTACCTTGAATGCGCCGGCCTCTTTGATCGCGGCTTCGCTCTTGTACTTCATCAGATCATTGTAGTGATAAACTTCTGCGCGAATGAATCCTTTTTCAAAGTCGGTATGAATTACGCCGGCGGCTTGAGGAGCCTTATCGCCTTTGTGAATCGTCCATGCACGCACTTCCACCTCACCTGCAGTGAAGTAGGTCTGAAGGCCAAGCAATTCGTAACCGCAACGGATGACTCGGTCGAGTCCCGCTTCTTTCATCCCTAAATCTTTCAAAAACTCCGCTTTATCTTCGGCACTAAGTTCAGCAATTTCAGATTCAATTTTCCCACAAAT
>Ga0206917_1059_pt1 | contig 31219 bp, 29 predicted proteins | sample Alteio_BWOrgHeat_68_FD_152931 | JGI IMG/M metagenome (GOLD analysis project Ga0206917, IMG submission 152931) | Enriched cells from forest soil in Barre Woods Harvard Forest LTER site, Petersham, Massachusetts, United States -... | ecosystem: Environmental > Terrestrial > Soil > Temperate forest >...
CCGGAAGCGGTGCAAAAGCGTGTGCGTTTGGGCGGGCTGGTGAAAGCCGGAAGTGTAGAGAAACAGCCGCAAGGCGGGGTGGTGTTCATTGTTACGGACGGCAAGGCGGATATCATCGTGCACTATAACGGCGTGCTGCCTGCCTTATTTCGCGAAGGGCAGGGCGTAGTGGCCGAGGGCATATTGCAGGGTGAGCGTTTTGAGGCTTCGCAGCTGCTGGCTAAGCATGACGAGCGCTATATGCCCAAGGAAGTGGCCGATAAACTGAAAGCCACCGGCCGCTGGCGTGGCTCTAATTAGAAGAGATACGGCCGGTTCTCTCGTCCCGCACCTCAATGTGATACGCCCATTTAGCATACCCCTGAAAGGGTACTGGCTGCGGCCGCGTAGCGGGCACCACCGGCAGGCATTTGGGAATTGGTACCGGCGGAATTTGTGCAACTGCGTAAGGCTGCAGACTGGCCAGCGCAGGAGCGGGTGGTTGGATGACAGGCGCAGCGGGTGCGGGTTGCACGAGTGCTACGGGAGCGGGTTGCGGCGGCAGGGCGATGCTAGTCACGGTCAATGGTTCCAGCGTTTTAAAGGCCGCTGCTACTTTCCATGAGCCATGCATAAAACTTGCAACGCCCAGCAGCGCAAACGCAATTGCCCCCATTTTACTAGGTGAAAATTCGCGTTTTCGTGATGTTTCCGTTTCTAAAAGCCACAGGCAGAACACGCACAGCAGCGCTGCACCAATTCCGGCAAGATAGCTGAATATTCCTAAGGAAAGCGGCCCGGCGGCGATGGTCGCTTTTTGCAGGATGATGGCCAAAAACAACAACACGGAAAGCGCGGTTGCACCGTTAACCAGCATGAGACTTTTAACACACATGCCAGCAAAACTGTCGCTGCCGAAGCGCACACCAAACCTTGGTGCGTCATAGTGTTCTGCTCCCGTATAGGCCATAGCACCTCCCTGCAGCGCGTCACTTTGTTAATGATTTAGGAGGTATTATCCGTTTGTGCAAGCGTCATATACATACCGGTTTGTTTACCTCTGCTTAACATATTTTTAGTAGGTTGGTGGCGTTATGCGTCTATTATTTTTCTTATCGCTGGCGGTGATGATTGGCGGGTTTTTATACAAAAATCCGGATGTGTTGGGCCGCGTCATCCCCACGCAGCTCTTTACCCAAGAACAAAAAGTGACGCAGCAGACGGTGCCGGTGAATATGTATGCACTTACTACGTGCGGTGTCTGCAAGCTCATTGCGCAGGAGATGAAGCAATCCGGTATCAAATTCTCAGAATATTACGTGGATATTGACCCCGCGCACAAAAGCGAACTGGACCAATATGTCGCCCGCGCAGGCATGCATGGTGGGGTTGGTATGCCGGTGCTGGTCATCGGCAACCAAATTTTTTCGGGCAATACACCTATCTCCACCATTATCGCCGCTGTACAAGCACAACCCTCACATAGCTCTAATACAAGGAAACCCTCATGAAAAAATTTCTCCTCTTCGTCGTTGGCTTGCTCAGCATCCTTGCTGTGCTTGGCGCGGTATTGTTTAGCGGTGCATGGTTTATGCAGGCGCGATACGCCAAGCAGCAAGTGGAAGATTTTTTCACCATGGCCAAGGCGCAAGGTTATGACATAGGGTATGAATCACTGGAAACTGCTGGATTTCCAATCAATTTGACGATCACTATCGTCAAGCCTCATTATAAAGTCCGTTTGGATAGTTTATTGAAAGCGAATCAAGAGAAAATCCTCTCTGTGTTGCCGCCTAATTACCAGAGAGATGCGGTCGCGCAGGATATTCAGGCGTTGCCGGAATGGACGGAGGAGGGCACGGTGGCCACGCTCACTTACGGGATTAATTTTGCCTCGGATAAAGTGTTTATGCTGGTGGATGGCGGCACACCGACACAAACCAGCACCATCGGTACGGATGTAAAGAATTACACCGCTGAGATAGCCCCAGGCAGTAATTGCGGAGCGGAAATGGTCAGCACGGGTATGATGCACGGGCTATGGTCAGCCGGGCTTATTATACAAGACTGGCAAACGGCGTTGAACAATCTGCGCATTGTGCATTGCGATTTTAGCGCCCGGACGCTGAAGGATTCCAGCGGCGATGTGCTTGCTAGCAACGACAAAATATCATTTTCCTTAAGCACGCTTCCGGATAAAGACATGCGCAGCACACAACTTACATTCAGTATGCCCCGTATCTCCGGCACCGCTGCGTTGGATGCTTATATGAACCGCTACCGTGCGTTAATGCCCCATGTCACGCAGCTACAAAATGCGTTTAGCTATGCGATGTATGGCGACACCTCGGTTGATTTTGCGATGTCGATGCACCACCCAACTGCGCTCCAGCAATTGGGGCCGCAATTGCCGTTTAATATCACTATCGAGCGGTTCGCCTTCAAAAATAATCTTTCCACGCAAACCCTGGATATGTTGCTCGACTATCAGCCGCAACCGGCGCACGTGACTGCCAAGCTGAATCTGGATGCTACAGTGACGCCTGAATATGACACGCTGTTTAACCAGCTGATGCTGCAACAATTCCGCCAGATGAAGTCTGCGCCCAACCCGCAAATGGCAGTGTTTCAGCAGACGATTGCTTCGTATACGGATGAACAGCTGGATGCGCTTTTCACACCGCTGTTATTCAGCATACATTATTTAAGCCCTATCGGGTTGCATATTGACGGTAATTCGATGCAGGAAGCAGGCGCGCCGCCTAATGTGATAATTAATAATGCTGAGATTTCGCTGGCGCCTTACGGCATCAAAGCGGTGGGCAATATTCAACTAGCCAAACCGTCGCATGTCACGCTGACCTGCCGCAATTTGCTGGCGCTGCTCGATGATGTGTTTGGGTATTATGCCCGTGTACGCAGCGTTGGCGTGCAGATACTCCCCGATCACGGTGTAAATTTGCCTAATCCCTCTGCGCAGTTGATCGCCGGCATGAAACAACTGCTCACAACAGTCGCTGCGCCGCAGAAGGACCCGGCGGGTAATGACATGATGGTGTATGAATATGTCAGCGATGCGGCCGGCATGCCTTCGATCAACAGTAAGCCGATGAATGAGCTGATGGCGCTGTATCAGCAAGATGTCGCGGCATATTTGAATCCGCCTGCCCAGCCGCCGGCACCTGCGCCGCAAGCGGCTCCCGCCAAACCGTTGGTGAAAGCGGTTCCGCGCAAATAGACTTGTTCATGCAAAATGTTTTTCCGCATATTGCTATCGCAGCTGGCGTGGCGATTCTTTCCGTTGCGCCCGGATATGCAGCAGGCGCTATGCCACCTATGCAAATGGGCGGCGCATATGGCGCCTATCCCATGAGCCGAGAATCTTCCGGCACGGCATGGGTGCCGGACTCTTCTCCCATGGAGGGCATTCAGGCCATGCAGGGCGACTGGATGCTTATGCTGCATGGCTATGATAACGTGGTGTATGACCATCAGGGTGGGAAGCGGGGGAATGTAGAAACATTTGATGAGGGCATGTTGATGGGCATGGCTTCCCACCCGCTGGCAGGCGGCACGGTTGGTTTTCGCGCCATGCTCTCGCCCGATCCGCTGATGGGCAAAAGCGGTTATCCGCTACTACTACAAACCGGCGAAACCGCCAATGGCCACGATCCGCTGATAGACCGCCAGCACCCGCATGATTTGTTCATGGAACTGGCCACCAGCTATAGCCACCCGATCACCGACAGCAGCTCCGCTTTTATTTATCTCGGCTATCCGGGCGAACCGGCGCTGGGGCCGACGACATTCATGCATCGCCTCTCGGGCATGGATAACCCGCAGGCACCCATCACACATCATTGGCTGGACTCCACGCATGTCACTTTTGGTGTTGCCACGGCGGGGTATATCTGGCGGGGTTGGAAGTTGGAGGGGTCGGTGTTCAACGGCCGCGAGCCGGACCAATATCGCTGGAATTTCGATTCGCCGCGCCTTAATTCCGAGTCCGTTCGCCTGACCTATAACCCCACCGCCAACTGGTCGCTGCAAATCAGTCAGGGCTGGCTGAAAAGCCCGGAGGCATTGGAACCGGAAGTGGACCAGAGCCGCAGCACTGCCTCGGCGATGTATAATATGCCGTTTGCACAAAATAATTGGCAAACCACGCTGGCCTGGGGCCGCGACAATAACAACCCTGGCCATACGCTGGATGCGTTCCTGGTTGAATCGGCGGTGGTGGTGCGCGACACGCACACATTCTTCGCGCGCGCCGAGCGGGTGCAAAAAGACGAGCTATTCACCACCGGCGTCTTTACAAACCGCCCGTTCACGGTGAACGCATTCAGTGCCGGATATATTTATGATGTGCAATTGCTCGCCCACCTCAAAACCGGCCTGGGCGGGGTGCTCACAGTAGACACATTGCCCAGCAACCTGGATACGGCTTATGGCCGCGACCCGGTTTCATTTATGGTATTTGCGCGGGTGAAGTTGGATTAGTGTGTAGATTGGCGACCCCTACGGGAATCGAACCCGTATTGCGACCTTGAGAGGGTCGTGTCCTAACCGTTAGACGAAGGGGTCGGAAGAGAGTGGTTAGAGTCCAGTACCTAGCACCCAGAGCTGTGCAAACTCTAGGTACTAGGTACTGGACTCCAGGCCCTACCTTTAAGCTGCTTCCATTTCTTCTTCCTCGGCGGGGATCATGCCGAGGGCGCGCATATAGAGTTCCAGCACGGCTTCTTGCTCGTCGCGCTCGGCGGCGTCTTGCTTGCGCAGGGAGACGATGCGGCGCAGGGCTTTGACATCAAAGCCGTTGCCTTTGGCTTCGGCGAATACGTCTTTAATGTCGGACGCGATGCCGGCTTTTTCTTCCTCCAAGCGCTCCACGCGCTCAACGATGCTGCGCAGTTGTTCTCCGGCGACGCCACCTGTTTTTGTTTTAGCCATGATAGTTCCTCCCTTTCGTTTGATGATCGGATCATCAGATTATCGTTTCTCGCTCTTTCCGCTCTTCAACATCTCCGCAATCAGAAACGCGAGTTCCAAACTCTGCGATGCATTCAGGCGCGGGTCGCAATGTGTATGATAACGGTCGCTCAAATTCAACTCCGAAATTGCTTGCGCGCCGCCGAGGCATTCTGTCACGTCCTGCCCCGTCATTTCAAAATGCACGCCGCCGGCATGCGTGCCTTCAGCTGCGTGAATAGCGAAGAACTGGCGGACCTCGGATAAGATATCCGTGAATTTGCGCGTCTTATATCCATTAGGCGATTTGATCGTGTTGCCGTGCATCGGGTCGCAGGACCAGACGACGCTGGCGCCCGCTTCCTTCACCGCACGCACCAGCGGCGGCAGAAGGCTGCCGACTTTCGCTTGCCCCATGCGGGAAATGAGTGTCAAGCGGCCGGGTTCATTGGCGGGGTTGAGCAGTTCGATTAGCTTGAGCAGCGTATCGCGCTCCATGCTGGGGCCGACTTTGAAGGCGATGGGGTTCGCCAGCCCGCGCATAAATTCCACATGCGCTTCGTCGGGCGCGCGCGTGCGGTCGCCGATCCACAGCATATGCGCCGAGCAGTCATACCACTTTTCATCCGTGTGGCTGAAGCGGGTGAGCGATTCCTCGTAGCCGAGCAACAGCGCCTCATGCGAGGTATAAAACCGCGCTTCGGAGAAAGCCTCCACCTCATCCAGCGGCAAGCCGCAGGCGCGGATGAAGCCGATGGCCTCGTTAATGTCGTCCGATAATTCCTGGAAGCGTTTGCCTTGCGCGGAGGTTTGAATGAACTCGCGGTTCCAGCGGCTGATCTGGTTTAGTGAGGCATAGCCGCCGCGAGCCAGCGAGCGCAGGAAATTCAGCGTGATGGCGCTTTGGTTATAGACTTTGAGCAGCCGCTCCGGGTCCGGCGCGCGGCCGTCTTCGGAGAATTCCATGCTATTGACCATGTCGCCGCGGTAGCTGGGCAATTCTTTGCCGTCTTGCTTTTCCGTATTATCGGAGCGCGGTTTGGAGAATTGCCCAGCGATGCGGCCGACTTTGACCACGGGGCAGCCGGCGCCATACATCAACGCCATGGTCATTTGCAGCATGACGCGGAAATAGCTGCGCAGATTTGCCTCGCTGAACTCCGCGAAACTTTCGGCGCAGTCGCCGCCTTGCAGCAGGAAGGCTTTGCCTTCGGCCGCCAACGCCAACTCGCGCTTCAGCGCCCGCGATTCGCTGGGGGTGACCAGCGGCGGTAGTATAGCCAGCTCTGCCTCCGTGCGGGCAAGCACTGCCTTATCCGTATAATCCGGCTGCTGGCGGATGGGGAGGCCGCGCCAGGTGGCTTTGTTCCATTTGAGGGGAGAGCGGGGTTGCATAATCAGGTGAGATATGATTGGTTAAGGGGCTAAATTTTTAAAGGATTTCTTGGCCTATGTCCAGTGCTTCCACAGACCCAAAAAACACCATCGCCTTTATGGGCGTCGCCGGTGCTAATGCCGATCTGGCCTGCCGCCAGGCGCATCCGTATATGGAAACGCTGCCATGCCCCAGCTTTGAGGACGTGTTTGAGGCGGTGGAGCAGGGCCGGGCGGCTTTGGGCATGATTCCTATCGAGAATTCCCAGGCTGGCCGGGTAGCGGAGATTCACAACCTGCTGCCACGCACGAAACTGCATATTGTGGGGGAATATTTTCAGGCGATTGAGCATGTGCTGATGGCACCCAAAGGCGCGACGCTGCAAACCGTGAAGGAAGTCTACAGTCATCCGCAAGGGCTGCTGCAATGCCGGGAAAATATACGCAAACTTGGGCTGTCGGCGCACCCATCCTCCAACACGGCGCAGGCGGCGGCGGATGTGGCAGCGTGGAAGGATGTAACGAAGGCGGCCATTGCCTCGCCCTTGGCGGCGGAACTCTATGGTCTCACGCCACTCAAGGCACATATGCAGGATGCGGATAATAACACCACCGTGTTCATCGTCATTTCCCGCGATCCGGGCGAAATGAAGGAAGGTGAGCGCGTGCTGACTACGCTGCTGTTCACCATACGTAACATCCCGGCGGCACTGTATAAGGCGCTTGGCGGGTTCGCGACGAATGGGGTGAATATCGTGAAGCTGGAGAGCTATATCCCCGGCGGCCAGTCGCGCGAGGCGGCGCAGTTTTTTCTCAGCTTCGAGGGTCGGCCTGATGAGCGTAATGTGCAGCTGGCGCTAGAAGAGCTTGGGTTCTTCTGCAAGAAGGTGCAGGTGTTAGGGGTTTATCCGGCGGATAAGTCGCGATATACAGCGGTGTAATTTTACTTCCGCCGTAGCTCATCATATTTCGCCAGCCGTATAAACCTGCTGAACGCATACACCACCGCATTCACAAAGCCTGGCATGCCTTTAAGAATGTAAAGCCGCAAAATATACGCTTTGAAAAAGGCGATCGGGAAAATGATCACCAGGCCCAGTGCACGAAACGGCAGGTGCTTGCCATATTTTTTATACATATCAGCCGCCTGCATAGTGGAGTATCGGTCCAGCTTATACAGGCTATGCGCCAGCGAGCGGGAGGAATAATGCCACAGCGCACTGTGCAGATGAGCTATTGTGCCGCGCTCCATTTGCACGCGGTCATGCACGGTGCTGTCGGCATAGCGCCCGGCGCGGCGGTCATAGAGCCGAATTGGTTTTACCGAGCGGCCAAAGTGCGATGGCTGGGTTTCCATCGGCAGAATCTCGCGGATGGAGATGGTATAGGCGGCGTGGGGTTGTGCGGAGGCGAATAATTGTTTGATCTCCGAGACAAGTTCCGGCGTTGCCACTTCGTCAGCATCGAGGTTGAGCAGCCAATCATGACGGCATTGGTCTTCGGCGAAGCGTTTTTGGGGGCCGTAGCCGGGCCAGGGATTGTAAATGACGCGAGCGCCCAGGCGGGCTGCAGCTTCTTGCGTGCCGTCGGTGCTGCCGCTGTCAACCACCACAATATCATCGCTCAGTGCCTTGACGCTTTCGATCGTGCGGCCAATGCGGTCCGCCTCATTGAGAGCGATGATAAATATGGATAGCATTACGCGCGCTCGTTTTTTGCCGGCATATCCGTCACCGCCATGCCGATACCCAGGGCCACCCATAGCAGCGAGGCGGCCCAATTGGAAAACAATCCCTGGGTTACGATAAGGGGAAAGAACACGATAATACTTATCGCAAGCCCGCCCAGCGGCAATAATCGCTCATAATCTTTCGTGTGCCGCAGCGTGCGCAACCCTTGGATAAGAATCAGCACAATCGCCAGTGCAAAACAGGCGTAGCCCAGCAGCCCCGTTTCAACCAGCGCTTGAATGTGGATGTTATGAGAATGCATGTCGCAATAAGTAACTATGCCAGCGTTTTTAAGTGGCGGGCATGCGGTGAGGAAATTACCGGGGCCGATGCCCAGCAGCGGGTGCTCTTTCCAGAGCGTAAAGCTGCCGATATAGAGCTGGCCATAGGGTGTGTGCCAGAAATTGTTCACATCGGAAAGTAATTTTTGGCTGCGCTGATGCATGAAATTTTGTGTGCTGTGCAGTGTAATCATCATCAGCGCGAAGACGATGCCGAATGCAATCAGCTGGCGTCTGAAACCGGGTAGAAAAACCAGCGCGCCGAACTCTATCGTTCCGACGCCCAGCAGCATTAGCAGCGAAGCGGAGCGTTCACCGCTGAGCAACACAACGGAAGAATACAGCAAGATAAGGCAGAGTATTGCCACTGCTTGTATTTTATTATCGTTCTTAAGGGCCCGATACATGAGCAGCACGCTGGCGGGAAACATGAGTTTGGTAAAATAATTTCCTACATTAGGGTGGCTGAGCGGCCCGGTAAGGCGCACGCCATTATACATTGGCCGGCCGGAAAGCGAAACGCCGTCCCAATGCTGATAGAGCGCATCGCAAGCAACAACACCCAGCACGATTACGGTCCAAGAGCAGAACCATTCCAACCGCTGGCGATCCACCAGAAGCCAGTAGCGCAAGGCGGCATATACCAGAGGGAAACGAACCCAGCCCAGAGCATGGCTGATTTCTGGCCAGTGCCCCTGGTTTATCAGGCTGCTTAACACCATGAAAAGCCAGAAACCAAATAGGGCCAGCACTTCCTTGCGCAGCCAGGAAACATCACGCTCCAGCATGCTATGCATTAAAAAAATGAATCCAATTACGGATAAGGAAATATCCGCTCCCGCGCGGCTTATCGCCAATAATGGAGGTAGCAGCACCAATGCAGTGCAAGCGATAGCCAGGCAATAGGTTTTAACTTGCGACACGGCGCACACCTTCAATCTCCTGCATATACGCGCGCATCATGTTCATAACGCCGGCGCTGGGCCGCTCTTTGTGTATGCGTGTCCGGATGTAATATATAAATATCCAGCTAAATACCGAGGAGATGCCGTCGTCCTGGCGAATTTGCTTCCAAAAGGCGGAGACGCTGCGGCGGTATAAGAGCTGGCGTTCGCGGCCATCGAGGCGGGGTTTTTCCATATGCAGCGCATTGGCTAAAAAGCGGTCGTGGTTGAGTTGGGACTTATTGGAAGACAATGTAACTTCTTGTCGGGGTACGAGCAGCACAGACGCCTCTAACGTAACTAAACGGCGGGCGACGGATGCCAGGCGTATGGGGATGGACTCGTCCTGGATGAAGATACGCTCGTCTGCGCCGCCGGACTGCACGAATGTTTCAGCGCGTGTCATAAATGTCATACGCGAGAAGCTATCTTTCAGCATGGTTATAAGCGGTGTGTCGCTGACATGTATTTTTGCGGATTGATTTACCTTCCGGCTTAATAATTCCGCACCCGTTTCGTTCGTCTTTTCCCAGCGGCCATAGACCATATCAGCGTTGTGCTCTGTCAGCAGTCTATACAAAAAGGCGCTAGTGCCGCGCGGCATAATGTCATCCGAGTCGAAAAATTGGAGGTAAGCGCCTTTGGCCAGTTTTGCCCCCTGATTAAGGCGTATGCTGGGGCCGACATTGGTAGTGTTGCGTATAATCGTAACATTTTCCATGCCTTGGGTCAGGGATTCGATCACACCAAGCGAATTATCGGATGACAGGTCATCCACAAAGATATATTCCACAGAGTGGCCTGCCGGCATGTCATCCGTCTGGGCAAAAAGCGAGGCAAGCGTATCAGGCAGGTACGCCGCCTTGTTAAAAACCGTAACGATGATACTGAGGGTTGGGGAGCGGGACAGGGACATGACTATGCGAATAAGGGGCGGGCGAATAAAGCTTGCGGCATCATAGGTAAAAACATGGAGCGCGCAACAAGCAATCGTAAAGTCGAGGAAGAATCCGTCCCCAATTCGTTGGAGGAGGCGGTGACCACGCATATCCGCCGTTATTTTCGCGCGCATGGAGAAGATGCGCCGCCAGCGGGTTTATACATGCGTATATTACCGCTGCTAGAGCGTCCGCTGATCGTGGAAGCGCTCATTGCTACGCGCGGCAATCAGCTGAAAGCCGCCTGCTTGCTCGGTCTCAACCGCAACACGCTGCGCAAAAAAATGCAGGAACTCGGCATCGTGGTTGAGCAGGGGAAAGCGTAGTCATGCTGCGCTGGTTTGCAACACTACCGGTATGGGTGGTGCTGCTCGGTGTCGCTGCGCTGCTTCTGCTACTGGCATTCGGACTATACCGGCGTGGTTATGAAGTGTGGCGCACCACACAAGGGCAAATTAAAGATTCGCAGCTGCTGCGCCGCCTCGTATTCGCCTTTGGGTTGGTGACGATTGTACCGACATTGCTGGTGGCGGCGTTCTCCGTTTTATTTTTTAATCTGGGTGTGCAGGCGTGGTTTAATGACCGCGTACATACGGCGCTGGGTGAATCGGTCGCTGTGGCGGAAGCTTATCTGGATGAGCACCGCGAAAACATTCGTAGCGATACGTTGGCGCTCTCCGAAGAAATTGGCCATTATGTTGACTTGGCCTTGGCTAACCCGGTGGAATTCAACCGCACGGTTTCGATGCTGGCCAATCAGCGGAAGATAACGGAAGTCGTCGTCTTTAAAAACAACCGCATCATCGCGCAGGGCCGCCTGAGCTTTAACCTGGCGATCGGCCTTGAGCGGTTGCCGCCCATCGCCATTGACCGTGCGCATGGTGGCGAAGTGGTGATTCTGCCCGCCAATGGGCCGGAGGAGAGAGACCGCGTGCGGGCGCTGGCGCGTATTGAAAGTATGCCGGACACGTATGTGCTCACCGGCCGGCTAGTGGATGAAAAAGTGATCGACCATTTGGCGAAGACGCAAGGCGCGGCTACCGAATATCAAAATCTGCTGAGTCAGATGGGCCGGTTGGAATGGTTGTTCTCGGGTGTATTCCTGGCGCTGGCGCTGGCGCTGCTGATGGGCGCGGTGTGGTATGGCTTGGTGTTTGCCACGCGCATGACAACGCCGATTGTGCGGCTGGCTTCGGCGGCGGAGCGGGTGCGCGCGGGTGACTATGCGGGCCGAGTGGAACCTGGCGAAGAAGATGATGAAATTGCGGCGCTGGCCCGGGCGTTTAACCGCATGGTGGAGCAGATCGAATCACAGCGCCAGGGCCTTATCACCGCCAACCGCGAATTGGATGAGCGGCGGCGTTTTAGCGAGGCGGTGCTGGCGGGTGTTTCGGCAGGTGTCATAGCGCTGGATGCGCAGAAGCATGTGCGGCTGCTGAATCCTTCAGCACGCCAAATTCTCGCGGGAGGTGAAGAAAATTGGAGCGGCAAGCACGTCAACGAGCTACTGCCGGGCATTCAGGAATTGCTTATACAGGCCGAGGGCGACCCGGCGGGCATGGCGCAAGGCGGCCTGACGCTGGAGCGTGGCCAACACACACTGACCTTACATATGCGCGTAACGCTGGAGCGCGGCGAGAGTGGCTTGCAGGGTTATATTGTGACCTTTGACGACATTACCCCACTGGTGGCGGCGCAGCGCCATGCCGCGTGGTCGGATGTGGCGCGGCGTGTGGCGCATGAAATTAAAAATCCGCTGACGCCCATCGCGCTGTCCGCCGAGCGCCTAAAACGCAAATATCAAAAATTACTCACCGGCGAGGATGCGGAAACGCTGGGTAAATATACCGACACTATCGCCCGCCACGTGGCAGATATCGGACGCATGGTGGAGGAGTTCGTCGGCTTTGCACGGATGCCCGGCGCGGTGATGCGCGAGGCAGAGCTGGCGCAGATCATCAAGCGCGTTTTATTTTCGGAGAAAGTGGCGCATCCCACTGTGAGTTATGTGTTTGAGCCCGGCCCGCCGGTGCCTATCGTGGGCGATGAACGGCAGATCGCACAGGCGCTCTCAAACGTGCTTAAAAATGCGGCGGAGGCGATCGAGGCGGCTCAAAGCGAAGGCGAGATTGCGCTACGCATTGAAAAGGACGAGGATTTCATTCGCCTGGTCATCGAGGACAATGGGCCGGGATTCTTGCCCGACCAGATGTCACGCATCATGGAGCCTTACGTCAGCACCCGCGGCCGTGGCAGCGGATTAGGCCTTTCAATTGTAAAGAAAATCATGGAAGAGCATGGTGGCAGCATTGTGCCTTCTAATCGGTCGGAAGGCGGTGCGCGAGTTACGCTTTCCTTTTTGCAACACTGTGATATAAATGCCCGGACCAACGCATGAACGACATCCTCATTATAGACGACGAAGCTGACATCCGCGACCTCATCGCCGAGGCATTGCGCGACCAAGCCTATGCAACCCGCACCGCGCGCGATAGCGATGCGGCGCTACAGGCGATTTCCGAGCGCGTCCCCTCCTGTCTTATTTTAGATATATGGCTGCAGGGCAGTGAGTTGGACGGTCTGGGCATTCTCGAATTTGTGAAGAAAAAACACCCGCATCTGCCGGTGATCATGATCAGCGGGCATGGCAATATCGAAACTGCCGTTGCCGCGATCAAAATGGGTGCCTACGATTTTATCGAAAAGCCGTTTAAAGAAGAGCGGCTTCTGTTGGTGGTGGCCAAGGCGCTGGAAATGGCACGGCTGCGACAGGAAAACCATGAATTAAAAGCCCGTGCGCCATTAGATGCGCAACTCACCGGCGCATCCGCCGCTATTGTGCAAGTGCGCCAAGCCATCGAAAAAGTGGCGCCCACTTCAAGCCGTGTGCTCATCACGGGTGCACAAGGAACGGGCAAGGAACTTGCCGCTCGAATTCTGCACGCAAAATCTCCCCGTGCGGCAGCGAATTTCGTCGTCCTTAATGCGGCAGGCCTGACGCATGACCGCATGGACGTGGAGCTGTTTGGTGCGGAAGATGCAGCCGTGCCGGGAAGTGTTGAAAAACTGGGTATGTTTGAGCGCGCCCATGGCGGCACGTTGTTCATTGATGAAATTTCCGATTTACCTTCCGAAACGCAAGCTAAAATTCTGCGTACGCTGCAAGACGGTGCGTTTACCCGCGTCGGCGGCACGCGGCGGGTGGAGATTGATGTGCGTGTCATCGCCGGCAGCACGCGTGATTTAGAAGACAGCATGGCACGCGGCAGCTTGCGCGAGGATTTATATTACCGTTTGAGCGTGGTGCCGATCCGCATGCCAAGCTTGCGCGACCGCCGCGAAGATATTCCTGAGCTGTGCCGCCATTTCCTGCGCCGCACCGCCGAAGCAAACGGCCTTACCCAGCGTGAGCTGGCCGATGATGCCATCGCTGCGCTACAGGGTTATGCATGGCCGGGTAATGTGCGTCAGCTGCGCAATACGATGGAATGGCTTTCCATCATGGCCAGCGGCGAGGCCAATATGGCGGTGAGCGCGTCGCAGCTGCCTCAGGATTTGCTGCTCTCTAACCCGCTAATGACACGGCCGGATGTGAATGCGGATATTATGTCGCTAGCGCTGCGCGAAGCGCGGGAATTGTTCGAGCGGCAATATCTGGCGGCGCAGATTGAACGTTTCGGGGGGAACATCTCCCGCACGTCAAACTTTGTCGGCATGGAGCGCTCCGCCTTGCACCGCAAGCTGAAAACGCTTGGCATTACCGCTTCTGAAGACAAGGCGGAAAAGCTAGAACAGGTGGGCTGATTACTTCTTCCGCTTGCCCGAAAGCCGGCGCAGCATATTGCTCGCAAAATCGTCATCCAGCCCGAAGGTGCTTTTCACTTTGCTGTAAAGGCTGAGTACTTTTTTGTCGGTCCAGATCAGCAGGCGTTTGAGTGGTTTATCTTCGGGAAGATGCTGGTAGTTCGTGGCCCGCTTAATGGGTTTGTCTTCTTCCGTGAAATAATACAGTGCCAGAGATTTTCGGGTCATATTTTCCGGGCAGGTCAGCGGGTGCGGATGGCCGTGATAGGAATCCAGATCGGTGTTAAAAATAACGCAGCTGTTAAACACCGGTGCTACTTTTTCAAAGCACCGCGTCATATCGCGTGACCAGAATTCAAGATCGCCGCCATAAGATTCCTGCCAATCCTTGTTAAAATAGATGAGGATATTTACTTTGCGGCGCCAGCGCGCATGGTGTGGGTGGGCGCTGAAATCGGCATGCACATTCAAAAACCCGCCACGCCTGATCTGGTGAATACCGCCACCTTCGAGAAGCGGGTCGGCAATCAGATTGGAGATACCGGTTAGTTTGCGCAGAAAGCTAAGGAATGGCTCGGCGTTCAGTGCATCGATCGCTTCCAGAACAGGCGGCGGGATGAGTTCGCGTTTGTTCAGACCAAATTTTTTCTCATTCACGTGAAAATAATGTATCCACCCGCTTTCGCCCACTTTGGGAAATGCCTGGAGCACTTGCTCCGCCACTTCGGGGGTCAGGAAATTATCAATAACGATATGCGGGAATTCTTGTGCGGCGGCGTACTCCGCTTGCAATGCACTCAGGCGGTTTTCATAGTCGGAAAAATTGATTACCTGCATAGTAGCTCCACTTATTCACTTGTGCTTACTTTGGCAACGATGCCGATTTGATAGGAGAACAGGCCTGGCAGAATAAAGATCAGTATTTGATTAAATTTCAGCAGCGCGCCACTCACCCGCTTGGAGCGGAACACCAGCGGAAACGGTGCAGGTATACCTTTCACTAGTACAATATGATAACCTGCGCGCCGCAGCGCCTGACGCAAGGTTTTGAAGGTATAAAAATGTAGGTGTGTGCGGTCCAGCGTGCCGCGCGTACCATACGTAAAATCGCCCAGCAGCAAACGCAATCGGACGGTGAGGAATGCAATATTTGGTACGGTAATGATCACTCGCGTGGTAGGTTGCAAGCGCTGCTTGAGATAAAGCAAAAATGCATCCGGTTCGATTAAATGCTCAATCACATCCAGCAGCAGCACCGTGTCCGGCTCGGTGCTCCAGGGTGGTACGTGGTTCAGCGCGTTTAAATCCATCTGCACCCACTCATCGTAAGCTACCTTCACCACCTCAGGCGGCGGAGGCTGCACATCCATGCCGACTACGCGGCGGCCAGAGGCTTTCACATGCCGCGCTACAAACCCTTTGCTGCCGCCCAGATCCGCCACCAACTTTGAATTGGTGGGCACATGTTGCAGCGCAAATTGGTGGCTGCTGGCGAACGAGGTTTTGTCTTCGTAATGCACCGGTCCGGTGTCAAAACGCGGGTCGTAAATAAAGCCATGCCGGTGCAGGCGTGCGCTGAGGCTGGCGGTGAACACATGCCAGGCGTAATTCAGCCCGTTCACATGGCAAGGTTCTTCACCATAAAACGTGGACACGGAAACTTCTTTAATCGCAAAACCTTCATTTAAAAGCTGAATAAGAATTTCTGTATCAAACACATAACCGTCATTGTTGGAATTATAAGCGATGCATGCCAGTGCGGCGGTGGAATAAGCGCGATAACCGGTATGGAATTCGGCGAGCTGGGTGCGTAGCAGGCGGTTTTGCAATTTGGTGAGTACGATATTGCCGATAAATTTATAAAACGGCATGCCACCTTTGAGCGCGCTGGCTTTCTCCAACATACGCGAGCCGAGCACGGCTTGCGCTTTACCGAATAAAATAGGTGCTATGAGCGAGGGAATATAGGCTGGGTCATACTGCCCGTCGCCATGCAGGAGGATGACCGCATCGAATTTATGGGCGATGGCATAATCATAGCCGAATTTCTGGTTGCCACCGTAGCCCAGATTATGTGACGTGCGGTGAAGCAGAATAGGCAGGTCGTGCGCGCGTATATACGCATCGCAAACTTCGCTGGTGTTGTCTGCCGAGCTATCGTCGCTTACCAGCACCGTGAATTCATATTGCGCATTGTTCCAGCATTCCTGGGGAATGCTGTCCAGTACTTTTGTGATGAACGGTGCGGCTTGGTAGGCTACGATATAGCATAAAATGCGGGGTTTGGTCATGGCGTGACCGCCGCGTTCGTCCAGATTTCCCAGCCGCCGAAATCCTGCTGCTTGAATACGACGCGCATGCCGGGCAAAGCACTAAGCTGCGCGTCGCGCTCGTTGGAGGTAGGGCTGACTAATTTTATAAACACCACATCGCGCCCCAATTTTTCCCCCAGTTCCATCATCGCTTCCGGCGGTGCGTCAAATGTAACCAGCTGCTCGCGCGGGCCGTATAGTGAAGACATATAGTAAAGTCCCCAATCCAAGTGGTCAATGATGGTGTTTTGCGCAAGATTGTGTTCCTTAATAAAATCAAGCACTTTTAGGCGTTCCCAATCATGCGCTACCATCGGCTGGCGGGCGGCGGCATAGCCGGTGCATACGATTTGCGCGGAAACAAATATAAACCCGAGTAGCACAAACAAGCGCGGGCGGCGCTCCATACATTGCTGAAAAATAATCGCCAGCATACCGAGCAGATAATAAAATGGCTGTAAAATATGGTGCGGGTTGTTGGCGTGCAGATCCGCAGTAACGCATATAACGCCCGCCACTGCCGCCAGCAACAGCCCTACATATATCCTATCGTGATATTTTTCTGCCTCGTCGGTTTGCTTTTTTGACAAGGCCAGCGCGCCGCCAAAAAATACTAGCCAAAATGGCAAGGTAATGACAATGCCAACCCAATCCGTGTGGCCGGAGTCAGGAAATGTGTCTCGCAGTCCGTAGTAAATATAAGAGGCATTGGGAAAGTTAAGCCAGTGATTGCTTAAAATATAAGCCAGGTGACCGGAAAAAACATCAAAGCCCATTTCTGATGGCACCTGGCTGCCCAGGTTTGAAAAATACATCCTGCCCGCATCATCGCGGGCGGTGAATAAAATGGCCAGCAGCATGCCGCATAGCAGCATGCCCGGCCAGAGTCGTTTCAACAGCAGCAGAATAAGTGCCAACGGCCCTTCGCGCAGCGACCAGCATGCGGCCATGGTCACGATAGCAATGGAGGGTACATAATACGCAAAGAGGGGCTTTGATTCAACGCCCAGCGCCAATAGGATCCCCCCTGCCATATTGAGTGCCAGCCAGCGGTAGCGTTTAGGTGTTTGCACCGCATGCATGGCAACCCAAGGAATGACGTAGAGCAAAGAAAATTGAAGCGTCAGCTGTCCATAATCCCGCAAAATATAAAATAGAACGGGGAAGGGCGTGATCAAAGCAAGCGTCGCGACTGGCAGCCGCACGCGCAGCAAGCGCGAAGCCGCTATCACCCCCGGCACCATCAGCAGCGCATCAAAAACTGCCACTCCGTGCCAATCCGGCCAGAGAAGGAAAAACGGATAATACAGAATGGAATAAGCAGCGCCGACATAATTATAAGAACGCGGCCAGGGAATCACCCCGAACAAATGCAAATCCATGATGCCGTTGCAGGCTTCGCGGTAGGCGTGATAAATCGCATTGGGGTAATACCGGCAGGCCAGGGCGTGGTAATGGTTGAATATGTCCATGTCCGGCGGGATGAGGTAGAGTATTGCCACTGACATCACCGCCAGCGGCAACAGCAATACGCCAATCAGCCATGGGTCCACGCGCGACTGCATAGATGTTCATACTACTTCAATGGTTACGGATGGATTAAGAAAATAATGCACTCCACTTGACGGGCAGGCGCCTGCGGGTATATCGTTGCTGCATGCGCATTATTTGCCTTTGTCTGCTGCTTGGAATCGGTCTTTCGGCTTGTTCGGACGATCAGCCGGATTTGAAAAGCCCCTGTGCCGGCGCCAGCGGCTCGCCGTGTGACCACCGCCCGGTGAATGACTGGTGGCGCAGCTGAGCCTGCCAGTGCTGTACACTATCCCGGCGGAGAAGTCGTTTGTCGATGTGCTGGGGGCCTATGTGCTGCGCAGCTATGGTGACGCGCCGGAATCGCTTGCCTCCGTATTGATCCTTCTGCCTTCGCGCCGGGCTTGCATTGCGCTGCGCGAGGCGTTTTTACGCCATGCTAATGGCCGGGCGCTGCTGCTGCCGCGCATGCAGGCTATCGGCGATTTGGAAGACGAGCTGGGCGAGATACTGGTGAACGAAGCCGGAGAGGCAATTGCCGACCTGCCGCCGGCTATCGCGCCGCTCAAACGGCATATGCTGCTCACCGAGTTGGTCGCCGCCTCACATGATTTACGCGGTGATAAAGCCCAGGCTGCGATGCTGGCGGCAGATCTGGCGCGTCTGTTGGACGATATGGCTCGTGAGGAGCAGGATTTTTCAGGCCTGGCGGCGCTGGTGCCGAAAGAATTAGCGTCGCATTGGCAACAAACCGTGCGCCTGCTGGAGATTATCGCGGTGCATTGGCCCAAGCTGCTGGAGGCGGAAGGCGCATGCGACCCCATCGTGCGGCGCGGGGCGGTGCTGTCGGCTCTCGCGATACATTGGGCGCATAGCCCACCCGCTTACCCCGTGATCGCCGCCGGCTCCACCGGCAGCCAGGCCGCGACAAGGCGTTTGCTGGGCACCGTTGCGTGTCTGCCAACCGGCATGCTGATCTTCCCCGGGCTAGATAAAAACCTAAACACCGCTGCCTGGGACGCACTGGGCGAAACCCACCCGCAGGCGGGAATGAAACGCCTGCTGGTGTTTTTGGATGTGCCGCGCAGCGACGTAAAGCAGCTGGATATAGACACCGTACCCACCTCCTGTCCGCTAAGCCGGATAGAGATGTTGCGCAGCGCGCTGCTACCGGCGGAGGTGATTGCATCGGACTGGAACAGCCATATTGTCTTTGAGCCTAACGATATGATGCAGGCGGAATGTGCTAGCCAGGAAGAAGAGGCATGCGTCATCGCCCTTACCTTACGCGAAGCATTGGAAACGCCGGGAAAGCACGCGGCGCTGGTAACGGCGGACCGTATGCTCGCCCGGCGCGTGGTGGCGGAACTGCGCCGCTTTTCCATAACGATTGACGATTCGGCGGGTAGGCCACTGCTTTCAACACCACCCGCTGTGTTCCTGTTGCTACTCGCTGAAGCGGTGCTCGCGGGTCTGGCGCCTATACCGCTGCTGGCGCTGCTCAAACACCCGCTCTGCACCGCAGGGCTTACGCCTGCCGAATGCCGCCGCGCCGCGCGCCTGCTCGAAACGACGCAGCTGCGCGGCATACGTCGCAAGGCCGGGCTTGCGACAATGCTTGAGCGTGCGGCGCGGTGCGAGGGCGACCCTGTGGTTCATGCCCTGCTGACCAACATCAATCAGGCGCTAGGTGAATTTATGCAGCTATGCGGCCACCATTCGGTGCGCTTTGCCGCTATGCTGGAAGCGCATTTACACGCCGCGCAGCGTATGGCGCAAGAGAGCGGCCTGTTTGCCGGTGAAAGCAGGGAGGCGCTGGGAGAAATGCTGGCCGAGCTGCGCCTGCATGCGCAAGTACTGGGCACTATCGACCCGCAACATTACCCGGAGTTGCTCCATGCATTACTCGGCTCCGCTACCAGCCGCCAGATGCGTGGTGAGCATCCTAGGTTACACATTCTTAGTCCCATAGAAGCGCGGCTACAGCATTTTGATGTGGTGATTCTAGGTGGCCTCAATGAAGGCAGCTGGCCCGCGCAGCCCGAGGCCTCGCCGTGGATGAGCCACGCGATGGGCGAGGCGTTTGGACTGGCACCGCCGGAGCGCGCGGTGGGGCAGGCGGCGCATGATTTCTGGATGTTAGCCGGCGCGCCCCGCGTGTTGCTGACCCGTGCGCGCAAAGTGGCGGGCGCGCAAACGCAGCCTTCGCGCTGGTGGCTGCGGCTGAAAACATTGTTGGCGGCAAGTGGTGAGCAAATGCCTGAAACCCCGGCGCTGGCCTGGGCACGCATGCTGGACACCGCCGCGCCGCAGGAAACACTTGGCCCGCCAGCACCTACACCGCCCGTATCCGCCCGACCGCGGGCACTGCCTGTCACAAAAATCGAGCGCTGGCAACGCGACCCGTATGCCATTTATGCCGAATATATTTTGCGCCTAAAGCCACTTGATGCGCATGACCGCGAACCGGATGCGCGTGAATTCGGCACGCTGATGCATGCAGCGCTGGAGCGCTTTACAAAAGCCTATCCGCATCAACTGCCGGAACATGCGCGTGAGAAATTACTCGAATGCGGCCGCGAGGCATTTGCACGGTATGATGACCGGCCTGCTGTGCGCGCCTGCTGGTGGCCGCGTTTTGAGGCGGCAGCGGAATGGATCATCGAGCAGGAGCGTGCATCGCGCACCGAAGGTGGAGAGATTCTGGCGGAGCAGAATGCGCAGCGCAGCTTCATCGGCCCCGCCGGCCCGTTCGTGCTCTCCGCCCGCGCGGACCGGGTAGAGCGGCATGCGAATGGGCTAACATTGGTGGATTACAAAACCGGCAAAGCACCGAAAGAAAAAGAGCGCAAAGCGGGCATTGCGTTGCAACTGCCGCTCACCGCCGCGCTAATAGCAGAGAACAAACCCGTGCGAACGCTTGCCTATTGGGAGCTGGCGGGTGAGGCCAGCCAGGAAAAAATTATCGCCGAAACACCAGAGGAGACACAGGCGCAAATTCACGCGAGCGTGGCACGCCTAAAAGCGCTGATCGCCGCTTATGACGACCCCGTCATGCCCTACCACGCCGTGCCCGATCCCGCGCTGGCGCCCGAGCGCAGTTATAATGCTTATGCGCATTTGGAGAGGCAGGAAGAATGGGAGGATTTTTAATGCAGCACTTGCTTCGCAAGCATTGTATCAAGCCGCTCGGCGCGGCGGTACAGCTCCAGGCTGCGCTTAATCAGCATGCACATATATTTCGGCAGCACGTGTTTCATCTCGGGCAGTTCTTTGGTGCATACATCCGAATAGGTGAGGCGGAAGCGCGTCGCCGCTTCTTCCGGCGTGATCTGCCCGGCATGTTCCGCGCGGCGGGCCATGAGCCAAGCCATGATAGACGACAGACGCAGCGTCACGCGCGACATCTCGGAGGAATAGACCAGTCGCTCGACAGGCGTTGCTTTGGCTTGATAGGCTTCGCCTTGAGCAGAAAAATAGTCCTGCGCATCGAGCAGCAAATCCACCACGTCGCCATACAGGCCGGCAAAAAACATCAACGTTTCCGGCGGGGCGGGGTGGGAGGATGGGGTATCGGTACCGGAGTGTTTCATACGTCAATATTAACCATTTTTTGTTGAAAATGCTAGCAGAAAAGTTAATTTTTGAGGCGAATACGCGCCATACGGCCACTGATCCGGGGGCCAATGCCTGGGTGCAGGCCAATGCCGGGTCCGGCAAGACGGACCTGCTGACGCGGCGCGTCCTACGGCTTCTGCTCTCCGGCGTGCTCCCCTCGCGGCTGCTATGCCTAACCTATACCAAAGCGGCGGCAGCAGAGATGCTGGCGCGGGTGCATGACACGGCGGCGGCATGGGCGGTGATGCCGGAGCCTGCTTTGCAGGAGGCGCTGGGAAAGCTCACGGGGAATAGACCGGAGAAACTTTTATTAGAGAGCGCGCGGAGTTTATTCGCCAGTTTGATCGATGCCCCTACCGGCCTAAACATTCACACCATCCACGCCTTTTGCCAATCCGTACTCAAGCGCTTTCCGCTGGAGGCGGGCATTGTGTCGTTCTTCCGCGTACTTGATGAGCGCACCTCCGCCGAACTGATCCGCGAGGCAGCGCTGCGGCTGTATGACGCGACAGCAAGTGACGAAGGGCTAAGCGCCGCGCTGGGCCTGCTAGCTTCGCGCATGAGCGAGGGCGGGGTGTATGGTTTGCTGGAGGAAGTGGCGGGCAACCGCCGCGCGCTAGCATCACTGCTTGCGTATTATGGCAATGTAGAACATGCGGTGGCTGCATTGCATGATGAGATACAAATGGGCGAAGAACCGGCCCTGCTTCCGTCGCCGAACGAACAGGTTGCATTGCGGGCTGCTATAGATATTTTAGAAAAAACAGATAAGAAAACCAATATAGAAACGGCGGCAGCGCTGCGCGGGCTGGAAGATAAATCAGAGATTTATTATACGGCCTTCATTACGGATAAAGGCACACCGCGCAAAACTATTTTCACAAAAAATGCCTTGCCGCAGGAATTGGGCAACACAGTGCTGGTCGAACAGGAGCGCGCCTGTGTGCATTATGCCTGGCGGCAGAAAGAGCGCCTTGCGAAAGCCAGCGCAGCTTTGCTGCGCATCGCGGACCGGCTGCTAACGGAATATAATGAGCTTAAGCAACGGCGGGCGCTGCTGGATTATGATGATCTTATTCTCTCCGTCATGCGGCTGCTGGAGCGGCCCGGCATTGCGCCGTGGGTAATGTATAAGCTGGATGGCGGCATCGACCATGTCCTGATCGACGAAGCGCAGGACACCAGCGCCGAGCAATGGCGCATCGTCAAAGCGCTGACGCAGGAATATTTCGCCGGCGAGGGCCGCGAAACCGGGCCACGCACGATTTTCGCGGTGGGGGATAATAAACAATCCATCTACAGTTTCCAGGGCGCGGACCCGGCGGCGTTTGCCCATATGCGCGCATATTTTGCGCAAGCGGCGGCGGATGCGGCTGCGCCATGGGCGGAGATGGCGCTGCCGGAATCTTTCCGCTCCACGCAGCCGGTGCTAACGGCTGTGGACGCCGTGTTCGCGCAAAGTTATGGCGTGCGGCACATCCTCACGCGGGAAAAAACGGCGGGTGTTGCGGAATGCTGGCCGCTGGTGGAAGAAGATGGCGGCCGGTCCGGCATATCGCGTTTGGCAAATATGATTGTGGCGCAAGTGGCGGAGTGGCTGGAACGCGGCGAAATGCTGGCCTCGCGCGGGCGGCCTCTGCATGCAGGTGATATCATGATTCTGGTGCGCACGCGCGGCCCGCTAGCCCGCGCGCTGATTCGCGGGTTTAAGCGCCGCGGCATCCCGGTGGCGGGGGCGGACCGCATGGTATTGACTGAGAACCTTGCCGTGCAAGATATTATGGCCCTCGGTGCGTTTTTGCTGCTGCCGGAGGATGATTATAACCTCGCCTGCCTCCTCAAAAGCCCACTCTGCGGGCTGAGCGAGGAGCAGCTTTTTAGCTTGGCGAATACGCGCGGTGAGCTCAGCCTATGGGCGCAGCTCAGTGCCTACAAAGACCGCGATGAAACTTTTGCGCAGGCGCATGCTTATTTAAGCACGCTGCTGGGTATGGCGGATTACATGCCGCCTTATGAACTCTTCGCCCATGCGCTGGATGAGCTGGGCGGCCGGACGCGCATTGTAGGGCGCATGGGCGCGGAGTATGAGGAGGCGATTGATGAATTTTTCCTGCAAACACTGGCCTTCGAACAATTGCACACACCCTCGTTGCAAGGCCTGCTGCATTGGCTGGTGGCGCACGCGGCCGAAGTCAAACGTGATATGGAAGGTTCGCAGGGACAATTGCGCATTATGACCGTGCATGCCGCCAAGGGCTTGCAGGCGCCGGTGGTGATTTTGCCGGATACGGTTTCATTACCAGCGAAAAATAATATCCAGCATCACCCGGTGTTGTGGAGCAAGCAGGAAGAAGGCGCGTTTCCAATGCTGCCGCGCGGCACGCATTCTGAGCAAGCAAGCACGCTCATTGAAGAACGACATGCGGCCGAAATGGAGGAATATCAGCGCCTTTTATATGTCGCGATGACGCGCGCCGAAGACCGGCTGTATCTCTGCGGTGCAAAAGGCAGAAAAGAGCCGGACCCGCATTGCTGGCACAGCCAGGTAGCTGCGGCACTTTCAGGCATAGCCGAGACGGCGGATACGCCTGCGGGGCCGGGCCTGCGGCTGCAATCGACGCAGGAAAAAGACGTGGCGCATACGCACGCCGCGTCGCGAAGTGACATTGCACCGCTGCCGCCGGAATTGCTGTTGCCGCCGGCACCGGAGCCGCAAGCTGCATCCTTCACACCATCGCATGCAGACCATGAGTTGCCGGGCGCATCGCCGCTCGAGAGCAATCGTTTCCTGCGTGGCACACGGCTGCATCGCCTATTGCAGCATTTGCCGAGCCTGCCGCCGGAGAAGCGCGCCAGCGTCGCGGAACGATTGCTGCATGACATGCCGCAGGAGGAGCGCCAGGCGCTGCTAAATGAAGCTAATACCTTGTTTGCCGCCCCCGCCTTGGCGCCGTTTTTTGCTGCGGGCTCGCTGGCAGAAGTGGCGCTGGCGGGGCGGATTATGCGCAGGGACGTGGTGCGCAATGTGAGCGGTCAGATAGACCGGTTGGCGGTGGGCGAGCGTATGGTATGGATTCTCGATTATAAAACCCATGCTCGCCCACCGCGTACGCAGGCGGAGGTTCCGCGAGCCATACTGAGCCAGATGGCGGCCTATAAGGCATTGGTGGAGCAGATTTACACCGAGCGTGGGGTGCACTGCGCATTGCTTTGGACCGCAGAGGCGCGCTTGATGCCCCTTGACGCCAGCCTGCTGGATTCCTACATATAATAGGTAACCTGAACCTAAGGAGAGAGCCATGGGCGCACAACATATTAGCGATAGTGAATTTGAACAAAAAGTGATCAACGCCGGCGGCCCGGTGCTGGTGGATTTCTGGGCGGAATGGTGCGGTCCGTGCCGCCAAGTCGGCCCCATCCTCGATGATATCGCGGGTGAAATGGGCGGCAGGCTGACGGTCGCCAAGGTCAATATCGATCAGAACCCCGAAACGCCGCAAAAATATGGCGTGCGCGGCATCCCTACACTGATTCTGTTTAAGGACGGAAAAGCGGTGGGCACCAAAGTCGGTGCGCTGCCCAAGACCAAGCTGATGGAATGGATTGAGTCGCTGGTTGCCTAAGGCGCTTGCGGCAGAGGCGGCGCTGAAGGAACGCTTCGGCTATACGCCCATATTGGCCACGGAAATCGAATTTTATCTGCCCGCCGCGCCGGACGACACTTTTTGGCAGCCGCTTTCCGGGCATATCCTGAAATGGGAAGCAGAGCGCGGGACGAATCAATATGAGATCGCGCTGCCACCGTTGCACGGTGCCGCGGCGATTATCGAACATACCGAGTGGTGCAAAGCGCTTTTGAGTAGCGCCGATTTCTCAGCGCGGCCATTCGCGGATCAGCCGGGCAGCGGGCTGCATGTGCATGTGCATCTGGAAGATGCGGAAGGGCGTAATGTATTTTTCAAAAAAGATGAAGTCATGAGCGATGCGCTGCGCTGGTCGCTGGGCGGGCTGCTGGCTACGATGAAGGACAATATGCCGGTTTTCGCACCAAGCAACGCCTCGCGTAGCCGTTTTCAGCCCGGTGCCAATGCGCCTACCACGGTCAGCTGGGGCGCTAATAACCGCACAACAGCCCTGCGCCTACCGGATACCGGCATGCCGGAAAAGCGCATCGAACACCGCGTGGCAGGCGCGGATGCGGATGCAGGGGCTGTGGTTGCAGCTGTGCTGGTGGGGATTGTATTTGGGCTGGAAAATAAATGCGATCCGGGGCCGCAGATTTACGGGGATGCGGGGCTGGCGATGTATGGGCTTATAAAATTGTAGAAAAAGCATCTATTGGCTCGAAATTATTGACTTATTAATTTCATTCTATTAAATAATAAAAAATCAAAGGAGCATCCCATGGTATATGAATCTTCAGAGCCACTAACCCCGCTGCGTAATCCACAAGAAGATTTTCTTGGTAAAAACGATTTCCAAATTATGAAAGCCATATGGAGTGGCGCGCGTACGGCAGAAGAAGTGTATGACAGTGTTCATTTTCGCCCAACACGAACAGAGGAGTATCCAATTGACGATCTCAAGTTAGATTTAAAAAGCCTATCGGAACGTGGTTTCATTGGTGATTCCGCGCAGCAACCCGGTGATTATCTCCCCCTTGTAGGATATCAAGCTTATAGAAATCATTTGATAAAGATGCGAGACGAATTAGAGGAGGTTGTTAAAGAACCTACAATTGCTCGAAAAAGTATTCAGCCGGAGATTGAGCAATTGAAGACCGAAGACCTCATTGTCATGAAAGCATTGTGGGAAGGGGCAACCACTATAAAAGAACTTGCTGAAGCAACGAATATACCGGAAGCAAAATTAAGCGATAGAATTAATTGGTTGAGTATATTTAAAGATGCAAAATATGAGGGTGAGAGCCCTGAGGCAGGCACCATTGAGCCTTGTTTCAGCGCCAGAGAATACAAAGATTTCTTGTCAGAAAGAATCGTTGAATTGCAGAAGAAACCTTCCGAATTCGCGGAGGAAGGGCACGAAGTAAAACGTGCTACCTGGCAAAAATTAGTGGCGCATCAATCAGGCGGTAAAAACACGCAAAAAAGTTAGTGTTTTTATTTTGCTAACCCCGCCGCCAATTTCTCCACAAACGCCGCGGCATCCTTCGCCGGATTTTTTGCCCTGGCGATCACTTCCACCAGCGCGCTGCCGACTACGACCGCATCGGCAAATTGCGCGATCTCGGCAGCTTGCGCGGGCGTTTTGACGCCGAAGCCAACGGCAATCGGCAGCTTGGTATAGGAGCGCAGGGCATTTACCTGATTATGTAACGCCGGCGCACTAGCGGATTTTGCGCCGGTGATGCCGGCCACGGAAATATAATAAATGAACCCTTCCGCTTCGCGCGTGAGCAGGGAAAGGCGCGTCTCCAGCGAGGTGGGGGCGATTAGGCGGATAAGCGCCAGGCCGGCTCGAGCCGCTTGCGGTTTAAATTCCGCTTCCTCTTCCGGCGGCAGATCGACGATGATGAGGCCGTCCGCACCGGCTTGCGAAGCATCCGCGCAAAAATCGGCTATGCCGTAATGATAGATCGGGTTGTAATACCCCATGAGAATAATCGGCGTTGCGGGATCTTTCGTGCGGAAACGCGATACCATGAGCAGAATATGTTTGAGCGTCGCACCGCTTTCCAGCGCACGCAGGCCCGCCGCCTGGATAGTTGGCCCATCAGCCATCGGGTCGGAAAACGGCATGCCGATTTCGATGATGTCCGCACCCGCTTCCGGCAGCGCGGCAAGCACCGCTTCCGAAGCAGAAATATCCGGATCGCCGCCCATGATAAACGTCACCAGCGCCGCGCGGTTCTCGGCTTTGGTTTTGGCGAAGCGTTCCTGGATGCGGCGGCGGGTCATGATTAATCTTCCTTGTCTTGGCCAAATAACCATAGAGCAATAAGCCCGCCGATAATTACAGCGACGAAAAGACCTAAGGTTATAAACATGCTGCTATTGCTGGTAAAACTGCTATGCCCATAACTCCCGCGCTGCAGTGAAGCTATAGTGCTTTTTAAAGTATACTGTATCATAGGGAAATCCCCAGCGCTTTGCCGACGGTGAAAATATCCTTATCGCCGCGGCCGCAGACATTGACGGTAAGCAGATGATCCTTGGATAAGGCGGGAGCGATTTTGATGACATGGGCCAATGCGTGCGCGGGCTCCAGCGCAGGAATAATCCCTTCCAGCTTGGCTACGCGCGTTAAGGCGGCGAGGGCCTGGTCGTCGGTCGCGGAAACATATTCCACGCGGCCGCTGTCATGCAGCCAGGCGTGTTCGGGGCCGATGCCGGGGTAATCGAGACCAGCGGAGATGGAATGCGCGTCTTGCACCTGGCCGTCTTCATTTTGTAGCAAATAACTCCGCGCGCCATGCAGCACACCGGGCGTTCCGCGGGCGATAGAGGCAGCGTGTTCGCCTGAATCCAGCCCATGGCCCGCCGCTTCCACGCCGATCATTTTCACGGAAGCATCTTCAATAAATGGATAAAACAACCCAATCGCGTTGCTGCCGCCGCCGATACACGCCACCAGCGTATCGGGCAGGCGGCCTTCGGCTTCCAGCATTTGCTCGCGTGTTTCGCGGCCGATGACGCTTTGAAAATCCCGCACCATGGTGGGGAAGGGATGCGGCCCGGCTGCGGTGCCGATGAGGTAATATGTATCCGCGACATTCGTTACCCAGTCACGCAGCGCTTCGTTCATTGCGTCTTTGAGCGTTTTGCCGCCGGACTCCACGGCGCGCACTTCAGCGCCCAGCAATTTCATGCGAAACACGTTGGGGGCTTGGCGCTCAATATCCTTGGCACCCATATAGACGATACATTCCAGGCCGAATAGCGCGCAGGCGCTGGCAGTGGCAACGCCGTGCTGCCCGGCGCCGGTCTCTGCGATAATGCGTTTGCGGCCCATGCGGCGGGCGAGCAGGGCCTGGCCGATGCAGTTGTTTATTTTATGCGCGCCGGTGTGATTCAGCTCGTCGCGCTTAAAATAAATTTTCGCGCCGCCGAGTTCTTTGGTGAGTCGGTCAGCATAAAACAACGCGCTGGGGCGGCCGATATAATGCTCGAAATAATAGTCTAGATCTTTTTTAAAGATGGGATCGGCTTGCGCGGCGCCGTAAGCTTGCTCCACCTCAAGGATGAGCGGCATCAGCGTCTCAGCGACGAAACGCCCGCCGAAAATGCCGAAATGGCCGTGAGAGTCGGGGAGGGTGTAGGTCATGCGCTTCGCACTGCCTCCACAAACGCACGCATTTTCGCGTGATCTTTCACGCCCGGCGCGGATTCAATGCCGGAGGAAACGTCCACCGCTTGCGCGCCTGTCATACGAATTGCATCCGCCACATTCGCCTCGTTCAAGCCGCCGGAGAGAAACCACGGTTTGTGTATGTTTACATTGCTCAGGAGCGACCAATCGAAGGATTGGCCAGTACCGCCAGGAAGATTAGTGTGCTTGGCGTCGAATAGCAACATGTCGGCGGCGGTGTAACCTTGCGCAGAAGCAATATCGGCGGCGCTGCGCACGCCTATGGCTTTGATGAGCATAATTTGTGGGTAGCGCGCGCGAATTTCGCTTACGCGCGCCGGAGTTTCGCTGCCGTGCAATTGAATGCCGTGCGGCGGAAACTCTGCGACCAGCGTGGCGAGCAGCGTGTCATCCGGATCAACTGTTACAGCGATAAGTTTGGTTGCGGTGCCTGTCAGTTTTTTTTTCATCGCAGCGGCTTGTTCAATTGAAACATTGCGCGGCGAGGGCGGATAAAACACGGCGCCTGCGTAATCGGCGCCGAGCGCTGCGGCGAGACCTGCATCTTCCGGCGTGCGTAGGCCGCACAGTTTGATGAGTATACGGCTCATGCGCCGCTTGGAGGTGCAGCTTTGGTCAGCTTCATGCCATTCAATTCGTTTTCCGTAGCTTGCAATCTGCGGCGCAGGCGCGCGCACTCCGCCCGAAATTTAATTCCGCCCACCGCTACAGAAACGCCGCCGAGCACAATGCCCAGCGCCGTCATTGCCAGCGCGATACCGTAGAGCGGCACTTCTTGTTCATAAGGAAAGGGAAATAGATTCAGCGTTACCAATTGCGGATTGCTGATGGCGAAGGCGGCGATAAAGCCGGCAAGCGCCATGAATATCAGCCAGCGCAGCAGCGTGGCCAACAGGCGCATGGCTCTTTACGCTTTCTTGTTGATGCGCTCGCGCAGTTCCTTGCCGGTACGGAAATAAATCGTATGGCGGGCGCCGATAAACACTTCCGCGCCGTTTTTCGGATTGCGCGCTTTGCGCGGTTCGCGCTTGCGAACGGAGAATGCACCAAACCCGCGCAGTTCAACACGGCCGCCTTCCACCAGTGTCTGCGAGATGCTTTCTAGAATGGTAGTAACCAGGCGTTCCACATCACGCTGATAAAGATACGGATAACGCTTGGAGAGTTGCTGGATAAGCTCGGATTTGGTCATGGCGTGTCTCTATACGGGTTAAGTTGGAGTAAGTTTAAGAATTGATGATTAAGTCATTGTAATTGCAAGCTAGGATGCCATATCGCCACCAAGCCGTCAAGCCTTGCGGAGGCCTGAGGCATGATTTTTTGTATCATGGAATCAGTAAATTTGTCGACCCAAGACAGCTTATCTTGCTTTACTTTCACATCCTTAATGGGCAAATCGGCCGCAATATGCTTTTCCTGAACCAACCAGGCGATGGCGTCATCCTCACTCCCGATAGCGTCCACCAGCTTATTCTGCACGGCCTGGTTGCCCGTATAAACCCGGCCATCGGCCAGCTTCAAAACCTCTTCACGTGGCAGGCCGCGACGCTCGGCCACGGTATCCACAAACACGCGGAAGAAATCATCCACCACGGACTGCATGGCTTCCCGGGCTTCGGGCGTTGCTTTATTAAACGGTGACAGCGCGTCTTTCAGAGGGCCGGTTTTGATGGTGATGGGCGTCACGCCGATTTTTTCTGCAAGTGTGCTGAATTCCGCCGCTTCGATAATCACGCCAATGGATCCGGTAAGGGTTGCTTCGCGTGCAAAAATGCGATCGCAGCCAATAGCAATCAAATATCCCGCTGAAGCGCTCAAATCGCGCATCACCGCAACTACCGGCTTGCCGGAAACAGAAATCGCGCGCAGTTGTTTATACGTTTCCATGCCACCCACAGCGCTGCCGCCGGGCGTATCGAGCCATACCACCACCGCTTTCACATGCGAATCCTTGCGCAGGCGCGTGATGAGTTCATCGCGTTTGCGGTCATCCGTCACCACATCGTCAATCGTGAGCCGCGCGATATAGGACGCGGTAGGAACGGCCGAAAGATTGCCGCCGCTATGCTGCGCACCCGCGCTGACAATCAGCAACGCCAGTACAATTGCAAATAAAGAGAGCACCCGCCAGCGCGTAACCTGGCGTTTGAGGGCAAGGCGATCAAGCAGTGTATCCGCGGAAAGGGCCATAAAATTTCGATATGTAAAGGGTTATATCGTAAGGAGAAAACTGAGCGGTTTATATGGCAGAAAGAAAATAAAAAGTCAAAGCCATATAGAGCCATAAAAAAAGCCCGGGAACTTCCCGGGCTTTTGTATCACGAAAATCGAAAGTATTATTCTTCCTTCTTCGCCTTTTTCTTTTTCGGCGCTTCGGCTGCTTCGTTCAGCGCGGCACCAAGAATATCGCCG
>Ga0206917_1060_pt1 | contig 31152 bp, 32 predicted proteins | sample Alteio_BWOrgHeat_68_FD_152931 | JGI IMG/M metagenome (GOLD analysis project Ga0206917, IMG submission 152931) | Enriched cells from forest soil in Barre Woods Harvard Forest LTER site, Petersham, Massachusetts, United States -... | ecosystem: Environmental > Terrestrial > Soil > Temperate forest >...
AATTGGTAGAAGTGGTCCAAGACCTATTGATTCTCGAAACACCATGCACCTTGTTCTAAGATCACTTAAAGCCAGGAATGAGTGGTCTTTTTGGATCCCAAAAAATAAAAATAAGATTAAACAAATTGTGACAAGATTTTCTCATAAATACGGAATTAAAATATGCTCTATGGCTAACGTAGGGAATCATCTTCACTTTCAAATAAAGCTTAGTAACCGCAATACCTTTAAACCTTTTATAAGAGCTATAACTTCAGCTATCGCCACTGCCGTCACGGGGGCAAATAGGTGGAATCCTCTAAAAAAGAAAGCCAGTGACAAGTTTTGGGATCAAAGACCTTTTACCAGAGTTGTTAAGAGCTATAGGGCATACCTTAATCTAAGAGATTATATTGAGATCAATCGCCTTGAAGGTTTTGGTTTCACAAAGCCTCAAGCAAGATTTTTCTATGCATGGAATCAACTCAAAGGGGTTGAAGAAAACACAGCACCTTCTTGAAATACACCACACTGTGATCTCTACGAGCCTACGTTTTCGATCGAAGGACAGGATCCAGAACGACTCTCTAGTAAAATCAAAATATTTTCATGCACCGCTAATAAATCCGGGCTCCTCCTCTTTCTTGAACTTTAGAAATATATGGACCCGTTCTTTTGCAAGAAGTAATTCATTTTTAAAGCCCTATGGTTTAAGACTGCTGCAATATATCCGGCCTCTCTGTTTGGAGTTTCTTAATACTCCGGGCCTTGATGGAATCTGCTCTTCTTTGCCCAACAATCAGGGAGGCCTCAACTTTGGGCCAATTTCTAAATCGGGTTTCAAAGAAGCTGGTCTTACTTAGTTTGCCCTCAAAACTTTCTTACTCTTCGCAATCTTTTGACTGATCTTTATCCTTTCAAAAATTCTAAAACTTTTTATCCAACTAACATCAAAGTAGAGCCTCCTGCTCTTTACTCCTCAAAACCGAGGCTCCTGCCTTGGCCTTCGGCGCGGCTATGGAAGGCCGCGTTTTGAGGAGTCAAAAACAAGGATGTTTTACTCTTACTCACATCGTTTCTCAATTGCAGACCTATATTGTTCTTGTGACACCATCATTTTCAATTAAATCTCAAAAAGCGCTCGAGGATGAAGGCACCCAAAAAACTGGCTCTTAAACAAATGAGTGACATGAGGGTACCGGTCGACTTGTTTACTTTCGAATTCAAAGATTTCGAAAGTCTAATTGGGGAGAAACTTAATGCACTTTAGATAAGCCAACGGCTTATCTAAAGTAAGCAACCGAGCTTAATCCTTCAATAAATCACTAGCCTCCTTCGAGGGCGCTAGTTACTCGAATACAGTACTTGCACTAATTTTGAGATAGAAACATGCCCCTCTTCGTCACTTCGTCTATTTTATGTTACTCAAAACCGTGTAAATTCAGTTATTTCAGTCTTTAAGTGGCCCCCCTTTTGCTCTAATAAACCATTGCAAAACTAACTATAAAGAGGTGGAAGTCGTGGGAGTTCGTAAAATCAACGGAATAAAACTCATTTGGACATGGGCCCTCGCATTACTGGCGGCCATTATTTTTCAAAATGAAGTTTACGCAGCGACAACGACCCAAGAAATATTTGATAACCCCAGGCTTTATAGCGATATCAAACTCCTCACCAATAACACCGACGCCTTTAAGGCAAAGTTAGAAATGATCGCTCAAGCAAAGCAAAAAATCGATATGGTCTATTTTATTTGGGAAGAAGATTACACCTCCTCTCTTCTTATGCAAAAACTTATGTTGCGGGCCGATGAAGGAATTAAAATTAGAATCTTAGTTGACTATATGGAGACAGAAGCTCAAGTCGCAGCTCTCCTTACATTAGCCAACCACTTATCGAGTGGTGGCCGCCACAATATTGAAGTAAAGCGTTTTCGCCCCCCAACAGATCTGCTTATGAAACTTCTTAAAGACGATGGAATTGATTCCTTTAAATTTATACACGGCTTAATGATTTTAGACAAAAAAGCCCAGCAAGACATTTTAGAATCTCTCGATCATTCGAAGATTAAAGGCGACATCGATGATTTTAGAACAAAACATAATCCTGATTTCCCTCTTCTCTTTTCATTTGTCATGGACCTTCTTAAGCATAAATTTCCATTATTAGCAGACCAGTTGAATGATTTTTTAAAACGCAGCCACTACAAACTTCTTCTCATCGATGACATAAGATTTATAGTGGGTGGAAGAAATATCAGTGATCAATACCACACCGAGGGTTTAAGCACTTTTCTCCAGCAAACTGAAATCAATGGCCCTCGTTATACATTTCAAGACACCGAAGTCGAAGCCACCGAAGGAAAGCAAACGACAAATCAATCGAGTCAAAGAGAAGCGTTCTACAGACTTTGGACATTTAAAGATTCCGTCGGCGTGACCGATGGAAGTCGATATTACGACGAGAAAGGTCAAACCCTTCCTGCCCCCCGTTTAGAACAAACGATTTTTGATCGCGCATGGAAAGCTCATCTTCTGGGTTACGATGACGGTATTTTTTCAAGTTCCACACTTAATCTCCCCGGTCCCCTCCAAGGTCAAATCTTTGAAAATGGAGCATCAAGTATGATTTTGACTCCGATGTGGGTGGATGAAGGCCGACTCTATAATCGAGTTGTTTTAGGACGAGAAATCGCCCGCGAATATGTGAAACTCATTCAAGCTGCTAAAAACAGAATCGATATTGTGACGGCCTATTTTTATATCGACAATGGTTTTACCGACCAAGATTACAATGCCATCTACGAAGCTCTGAAAGAAAAGGCTAAAGAGGGAATTAAAGTTACGGTTTACACCAATTCTCCTCTAAGTACTGATTTAGCTATCGTCAATTACATGTCTTATAGAAATTATGACCAACTCAAGAAAGATGGAATTACTGTCTACGAACTCGCACCCGAACAAGGTTCACTTCATACGAAAGTGATGGCTATCGACGACAATATTATTGCCGTCGGATCCTTTAACTTAGACCCCCGAAGCCAGATCTACGACACTAACGATATTCTTGTGCTTGAAGATGATAGTCAAACCCTCGTTCGCCATTTTCGCGCAGAGCGCGGGGTCCCTAACGATTTAAATCACTTTGAAAGTGAAATCAATTCTGGTCAGGGATTAAAATGGGTTCTTCCTGCTGAAAGTGTCATTAACGGTAAAAAATTAAATCTTCACGAATACGAAGAAAAACTTAAACCCGTGATCAACCAACTTAGAAGATCAATCTGATTTCTTTTTTTCAAGATCCATAACACGTTTTTTTAATTCCACGGCGTTTTTGAGAACCGCCGTGTTCCTCATAAATTCAGCGAGTGGTAAAAGTGGAGATCCAGCATAGGCTCCGGGCTTTTCAATATCTTTAGTAACACCTGCTCGATGGAGAAGAACGATGTCATTTCCGACTTTGACATGATCTAGAATACCCGTTTGCCCACTGGTGATCACTCGATCTCCAATTTGACTTGAGCCCGCAATACAAAGCATTGAAGTGAGAAGACAATCTTGGCCGATAATCACGTTATGGGCGATATGACATAGGTTATCGAGTTTAGTTCCTGCACCAATTCGCGTTTCAGCATAAGCCGCCCGATCAACGCAGTTACTGGCTCCAATTCGCACTCGATCTTCGATGACTACAATTCCCGTCTGCGGAATCGGGTGACTTTTTCCCTTTTCGTCTTGAGCGAAACCAAAACCTTCCGAACCAATAACACTTCCCGCTCCAACAACAACATCATTTCCGATGCGGCAACCGTATCCCACAATAACTTTGGGATGAATAATCGTATTCTCGCCAATGAAGGCGTCATTCTCGATGACGACTCCCGCCATAATCCGTGAATTTTTTCCAATTTTTACATTTTGCCCAATAACCACTGTGGGTTCGACAGTCACTGAGGAATCAATTTGTGCTGATTTGTGAATAACAGCTGATGAATGAATATTGTCCCAACCTGATTGAGCAAAGTCCCTGGACGAGTATTTTCCCTTAATTTTAGCATGGGCCAGTGAAACATTGGGCGCAATAAAAAGAGCCAAAGAATCAAGGACGGTGAATTTATCTTTTAGCTTTGGTGCAGTGACAACTGCCGAAGGCCTGAGACTTAAAGCCCGTTCTATATAATCGGCTTTATCGACAAAAATAAGATCTCCGGGCCCGCAGTTCTCGACAGCCGAAATCCCAGTAATTTTGATATCTTTATTACCCAGGAATTCGGAGATTATTCCGCTGGACGTGAAATCGTTCATAATGTCGTTGGCTGTGATTTCTATAGGGTTTTTGATTCCAAACCTCCGGTTAATTGTGGACCTTTTCCCTGACTTAAGTGATACTTACCGCTGTCTCACTCTATAACATAATCACGTTGCTCTGGTAAATGCCGGAAAAACAATGGAAGATTGATGGAAAATGTCTTAGTGCCTGAAACGAACCTAGAAACTGCGCCAATGTCTGAAACAGAAATTAAAACTACTAGAAATATTGCTTTCTATAGACAAGTTTTATCAAAGAATCTCTCCCCTGATGTGCTAAAGCCTGACCCTACGCGCCTTATTTGGTATTTTGGATTCGCCCTTACGGCTTTGGGAACGTTCTTTCTTATTGTTAACGGAAACCTCAGTTGGCCCCTAAAACTTGTACTTGGGCTTTTCCTCGGTTTTTGTAACGGAACCCTATCTTTTATATGTCACGAGCTTTTTCACGGAAGCATTATAAAAAATCAAAAGGTACAGACTTTCATAGGATTTTTTGGAGCCATTCCATTTTTTATCTCACCTACTTTTTGGAGGTTTTGGCATAACCGCCTCCACCACGGAAAAACCCAGCAACTGATTAGAGACCCCGATGCCTTCCCTAATTTAAAAATCTATAAACATAGTAAATTTACCCAAGCCATATTCCCTTTAACACCGGGCTCAGGCTACAAACGAAGTTACTTTTACTTTTTGTATTGGTTCTCTTTTCATAATTTTGTCGCCCAAACTTATCTTCGATTTAAAAATAGAATTTTTGATGGTTTGGACCAAAAGCAAGTCTCGTTTGAATTTGGATTGCAAATCATTATCGGTGTTTCTTTGCTTATTTACGCTGGTCCTAGAAACTGGCTTTGGGTTTTAGTTTTGCCGCTCATAGTTCAAAATTATATGCTCATGAGTTATATATCCACGAATCACAACTTAAGCCCACTCACTTCAGAGAACGATCCTTTACTCAATTCTTTAACGGTCACGAATCATCCCATTTTAGAATTTTTAAATCTTAATTTTGGATATCACGTGGAACACCACATTTTTCCCACGGCTGGAAGCGCAAAGATCAAGGCCGTTCATAAGGAACTCTTAAAGCAATTCCCAGATACCTACCAAGTCATGCCAAAATGGAAGGCTATGAAAGCTCTCTACTCCACAGCGCGAATTTACAAAAATTCTAAGGAGCTTATACACCCCGATACTATGGAAACATTTCAAACTTTAGGGCCCAACTCTTAATCTTTCTGTCATTTCTAGACTCTCATTTTCTCTCAAGTTAAGTGTCTGTGTATCCATCTACGGAATATGGGGAGAGGGCAATTGAAGACTCAATGGCTAATGGCCTTAATTTTACTCTTTGCCTTCCTAGGGCCATTGAGTCCAGCAGATTCTGAAGATGATGATGGTGTGGATTGGTCTGATCCCCCCGTGATGTGCACCGAAGATGTCGTCCATTATTTCAAAGCAGATATGATTTGGGCTGAGAAGGCTCTAAAAAACCCCATAAGCACCTCCCAAGATCTCACGCGAGCCCAAGACATTTTGGAGGCCACAAGGGACCTCGATCACAAAGTTGATCTCATTTATCGCGCAGCAAACGATCGCTCTATGCCCCCTTTATTCTTACTCTCTGTCTTGATGACCGAGAATAATTTCGTCAACGACGGATTAAGTTACGATGGTGGAAATTATTCCTGTGGCCTCGCCCAGATTAATGTTTTTGAATATTGTAAATGGGCCCAAACTTTAAATCTCAAAGAAGCGCAAAGAATTCAATGGCCCACCAAAGAAATTGGCGAGATTCCATCAAAACTTCTTTGTTCTACCGACGTGGTCAATAAACCCGTCGAACTCATGATGAAAAGGATCGTTAAAGATCCGAGCCAAGAAGATATAAATCACGTCGAGCTAAAGAAAGTCGCCAAAATTCCTTTTGAAGAAATTAGAAATAAAATGGAAGGCGATGAAAATCTCAAAAAAGCCCGCTACAAGGCAACCGTTTCTTTTTTGAACCACTGCCGAAGCCCGCGGTATGCCATTCCCGCTTTGGCTGAAGCTTTATTCCAACTTCATAAAAATCTGCCTAACGATATGAGAAATACAAATTTTTACGATGCTGATAAAAAACCAAAGAATAAATGCCGCAGAGAAAGTGTTACACCCTACTTCCCCATCAGTACAAGCTGGCTTATCGCAGGGGCTCTCTTTAACGCAGGAGAATTTATCGTCCCGGGCTTTGAAAAATACAAACCCAAACCTTGGTCAGAAATGAAACCCAGTGATCTCATCAACCTTATTGAGTTTATCCCCACGACCGGAGAATTGTTTACCAAGAGGCCCATCGACTGGAAGATTTTAGATTATTATGTGCGCTCTCTCATCAATTATTCGGCGTTACCTGACCAACCCATAGTGGATGAAATTCCGTATCCAACGCTCAGTGGAAACTAACGCGGTCGTTGAAGTTTAGATTTACATCGACAACGAAGCTTCCCAAATCTTCGGTAAAGATTTTTTCAGCATACGCAAATATTCCTACTTCTTAACTATTAAATGAATTCCTAAGAATAAAGGTAAAGCCAGGCCCAGATACGTGTGGATGAAGCTTGACGAAGAACGCAGGGGCCCTTCGGTTGCATACAAGATGGGAAGGGCCGTTATAATAAGAATCGAAAAAACTGCACTCATCGAAAGGCCCGATCGCCGCTTCTCTTTTTTCTTAAGTCCAGGCTCAATGTGCACTTTTATGAGGTAGCCTAAACCTAAAAGCAAAATAAAAGCAAAGGCCGTATGAATTCGAATAAACCAAATCTGTGAAGGGTGATGCTCATCCCCCAACATGCCTTTAACTCTAATCCAATTTTCAAAGATCCACCAGAAGAGCCCTGAAAAAAAACAAATGCCCAGGGAGAAAAGAAAAATAGATTTGAATGGATGGGGGAGTTTCACGGAATGAAAACCTCGGCATTATATCGGCTGAGACATAGGTTTACAATTTGTTGATTTGAGTAAAGAACAATTTTTGTTAGGGCGTCAGCAATAATGCAAGTATTGGCGAAAACGGAAACTGTTTTTTGCACACTGGGGGGCAATAATTCAAAATGGCCCTCCTTGTTTGAGCGCAAATTCGAAGTGGCCACGGCTATATTTTTAATTTTAACGGGATAAAATCGGGGTCCGTTCTCACAGGTTTCTTTAAGAAGTATTTCTTCGCTCTCTCCTCCGAAAACTCTAAGGTCCCCTCCAGCATTAACTATTCCAGAAGCTCCGCACGATTCCAAAACCTCTACGGCCCTATCTACGGCGTGACCCTTTGCTATGCCACCCAGGTCGATAAGGCCCGGCGCAATTCGGGTTATAGTATTTTCACGTACAGAGAAAATCTCTCCCGACCCGAGAGCAATATCGAAATCACCATGGCTTATTTCCCTAAGTTCATTACTGAACTTTAAAACTGAAAGGACCTCTTGTGAAACAGTCATACTCTCATTGATTTCTAATCTATTGAAGCGACTCACCTCACTTGTGTCACGAAACCGACTCATCAGATTTTCAACCAGTGCTATCTCTTGAAAACCTTTTTCAATGCACCCCGCGAGCTGAGAATTCTCGAGGCCAAAGATTTCAATTTCGACGAAGGTACCCATAAAGGGCCGCATCCGTTTAAGACTTTGTCTTAACATTTTCATAGGTTTGTAAAATCCGACGAACACCGGCCGTCAAATGAGTCGATGACAAAGTAGCCCCACTAATATTTTTAATATCATGATTTACCTTTAAAGGATCACTGTCGGTCTTGCCAACAAACTGCTGCCGCCATAAAGGCTTACGCACATCTTCTCCGTAAGTCTCTCGATACTCCATGACTTCAATCTGCGCTACTTTTCCGGTCTTATTAATGCCTACAGCATAGGTAATATAATCGTGTTTGCCAATGACCCTATCGATGAAAACTATATTTCCAGAGGAGCTCTTCCAAACTCGTACTTTTCTATCACGAACTCTTTCCCCAGATTTTTCTTCGATAGATTTCACCTCTGCATCAGTCAGTTCAATCCACTGACTTTGAAAAGTCTCATCCGGAAAAATAGATTTCACAACCTGATCTTCGCTAAAATAAACCTCTGCTTTCACCGTTATAGACAGGGGTGTTGTGACTGTTAATCCAAGCATTATGAGTTCTAGGTTTCTATTTCTCATCTTTCAAGTCTCAAATATTCACACCAAATTTTAACCTTGCTTCAAGCTTTTCGTGCTGACCAAGATGAAGGTTCGGATCTTGGATAACACTGCCATTAGCTCCAATACCCAGAATTCGAGGCTCACCAAAGATCTGAGGCAAGATAGTGAGGGTCGCCCACCACTTTTGTGTTCCGTAATGAACGTTGGGGCCAAGAAAAAAAGCAGAATGCTCTTGGTTGCCAAAATCCATATCCGTAAACTCTCGGTGATTTCTAATTTCCAATCCCGCCCACCAGTTAGGATGAACCCGATAGGTGGCCCCAGTAGTGAATTCCATCCACAACTCTTTAGACGCCATTCCGTCTTCAAATTCCCATTCAGGTTCAGCCATAATATTGGCGGATGTAATTAAGAGATCATCGAAGAAGTTCTCTTGTGCAATGATACGAAATTCTACAGCCCGTTCGATAACATCAAGACCGGTCATAGCATCTCGAGTGCTTATCTCTGGCTCTGCATAAAACATAAGACCTATGGGGTCAAGATAAGGGCTTAGAACCCTGTACTTAAACTCAAAAGAAACGCCGTTGACGTTGTAGCCATTTTGATTGGGTAAATTCATAGAAACCATTTCGGGATTGTAAACATTATCAGTAAATATATATGAGGAGTTCACGTAGACCGAACCCGTGAACTCGTTTGTGATTCCGTATTCTATTTCGTTTCGAAGGTCAAAGGAGAGATAGTTCCCTTGGGCCTTACCTGTGCGTAAAGTATTAACCTGTTCATATTCCCAATGGCCTTGGGGCAAAGTGTCTGTAGTGTAGAGATAACCGAACATCGCTTCATCAGCAAAACATAGAGACGAAAAGAAAAAAGTGGCTGATATCAAGAACTGCAAAAACAAAGGGCGCAAAAAAAGACCCATGAGAAATCAACTCCCAAAACAATATTGATAATCATTATCAATATGGTGTATGTACCTGTCTAAGACAAGGGAGTCAATTGGTGAAAACGTTAAAATGTGGCAGACCTACTCCACACTCTAAAAAGACCCTGCCCGCAAAAGAAATAAGGGCCCGACTTAATGGATATCTTTCAAAAAAGAAGCTTAAAAGGAGCGAGGCTAGAGATAAAATACTCAATTTGATCATTGAAAACACTGAGCATTTTCGAATTCATGACCTTCTCATGCGGGTTCAGAAAGCTTATCCGGAAATTGGAGCAGCCACCGTCTATCGAAGCATGACGCTCTTTTTAAAAGCCGAAATTATTCGTGAAACCTTGACCTTGGAAAGCGGAGAAAAATTATTTGAATTGGTTGTCGACAGACACCATGACCACATTGTTTGCACTCAGTGTAATCATGTTTTTGAATTTCACGAAAAAATTATTGAAACGGCCCAAGACAGATTGGGGAAGAAACTCAATTTTAAACCCGTTAATCACAAGCATATTATTTACGCCGACTGTTTATACGAAAAATAATTCTTTAGAATCCGAAGGCCAATCTCGCTGCAAAAGTATCGTCAAGAAACATGTTGTCGTATTCTGCGGCGAGGGACACAAAGCCGACTTTAAACTGAACACCCACCTGAAACCAACCACTAGAGCCAGTGCCATTGATACTTGTTGTTCCAACGGGAAAGTTCCCATCGAACAAATTAGCTGTCCCCGTTCCAGACAAAGTGGCTGTGTATTGAATCAATCCATAGCTCACATAGGGCTCGATAAAGAGAAATTTCTTACTAAGGCTAAGATTACCCGCAGAAATATTTGAATTATAATTAACATTGACCGAGCCACCATTGAGAGCTTGAGAATAACTTAAGTAGGCAGTGGTGTAAGCAGCCCTTAGGGCGGCGCTAAAGGGAAGATTAGAAAATAAAAGGTCAGTGAAGGTCCATTTAATATCTCCTCCAAGGCGACTCACACTTATTCCGGAAATCGTCACAGAGGGAAGCCATCCCACTTCGAGGGCAAGCCCAAAGGGGAATTGAAGCGTTCCCGATATATCACCATCGTATAAATTCGGCGTACCCGGACCCACAAGAGAAGTAATTTGATTTGTACTTGCCTGAAGAGCCGTTAATCCGAGGGAAAATCCGAAAATTCCGTCGCTTGAAGCCGGTTGGACAGGTCTAAAGGCAACTCCTGAAGCGAGTGTTCGAAATACGGCGTCGGTTTGAGAAGGGTCTAAAGTTGGAAGATCAAAGGGACTCGTTGCAAAAGCAAAGGGAGAAAATGATAAGAAAACCAATATAAAAACAAAATTCTTCACTTTAGACCTCCAGTCCATTGAAGCTAAAAATCTAGATGAAGTTAAAGCGGAGGTCAAGTAAACAGGCCCCTTTATTTGTGTACGAGTCTCTTTACTTAGGACCAAATAAATGGTTTTTATTAACCATGCAGTCTAAGCGAACTCACCCGGTGCACTCCCATAGTCACTCTCATCACGAATCTCATTTTCGTGGCTCCATATTTCTTCGGGATGTGGTTATCGGTATGTCAGACGGCCTCACTGTTCCTTTCGCTTTGGCCGCAGGCTTAAGTGGCGCTGTGACGTCAAATGCCATCATTCTGACGGCAGGTCTTGCTGAAATTGTTGCAGGTTCAATATCCATGGGCCTCGGTGGTTATCTCGCTGGTAAGACCGAGACCGAACTTTACCAAGGCGAATTAAAAAGAGAATATCAAGAGGTAGAAGAAATACCCGAAGAAGAAAAACAAGAAGTGAGAACGGCCCTTTCTCGATACGGACTTTCTCACGACACGAAAGAACTCGTCGTTGGTGAACTTACAAAAGACAAACATCAGTGGGTTGACTTTATGATGCGCTTTGAACTGGGTTTGGAAGAACCACGAACAGGCCAAGCAACACGAAGCGCACTCAGTATTGGCGGAGCCTACGCAGTCGGAGGAATAGTTCCTTTGATTCCCTATCTCTTGACAGATCATCCCCATGAAGGGCTCTTATATTCATCGGCAACAACCTTATGCGCCTTAGGAGTTTTTGGTTTTGTTAAGAGTAAATTTACCGGGCAATCTCCTTTTGGAGGCGCTTTAAGAGTGGTTTTCACCGGCGCACTGGCAGCAGCGGTTGCTTATGCTGTCGCAAGTTATGTGAAATTTTCGTAAATTGGCAAACTCTAATGACTGATTGGAAAACTTATTGTGGAATCGTGGCAGGAACCCTCACGACAATTTCTTTTGTTCCTCAACTCGTGAAGGTTTTAGAAACAAAATCCGCTGGCGATATCTCTAGTGGAATGTTTTTTATTTTTTGTAGTGGAGTGAGTTTATGGCTCGTCTATGGAATTCTCCTGGGTGACGGGCCGATCATTATCAGTAATACCGTCACTCTCGGCTTGGCTTCGACTATTTTATTTCTAAAGGTAAAGTACAGATAAAATGAAAGTTGCTTGGGTTTCAACATGGGACAGAGTTTGTGGAATAGCTGATTACTCAAAAGAACTTTGGCCCGTCGTACAGAAAAATCTAGAGGAAAGAGGCGACAACGGGGCTCTTTTTTCTTTAGACAAATATCAAAATCAAGATCAACTCATAAATGAATTAAATAACTTTGCACCTGATATTGTCCACATTCAACACGAGTACAGTTTTTTCGGCGGTAAGAATCCCCCGCTCTATACCTTTCCCAAGCTCATTCGCCGCCTGCGAGCTGATCTTCCCCAGTCTAAGATTTTGGCCACAGCCCATACGGTTATCCCTGAGAACTACCGTTTTCCTCTCGTCGGCAAAGCGTGGCAGATTCCCATTCGGTCTTTGGCCAACATTTTATTTCTGAAGAATTTGAGGAAGTACTGGGGCCCGCGAACTTGGGGTGCCATTCACGGAACGATCACCCACTCTAAAAAACAACTTGAGGTCGTAAGAAAAGCCGGAACACCCTATGCGGAGGCCGTCCCCCTCTTTGTTCCCATTAAGGAAAAGTCCCAGGCGGTAAATGGAGATTTCAAAGATATTTTGGTTTTTGGTTTTTTTGGTTATGAAAAAGGTCAAGACATTGCCATTGAAGCTTTTAGCTATCTTAAAGACCTTCCAAAAATAAGACTCATCTTGGCTGGAGGGCTAAGGGAAAAAAACAAAAGCGATTACCTCAAAGTTTGTGAAGAACAAATCAAACGCCTTGGATTAGATAATCAAGTGATCATCACCGGCTATTTAGACCAAGATGGACTCAAAAAATATTTTAACGAAGCTACCCTTGTTTTAGCTCCCTTTCGTTCGACTTCGGGCTCAGCTTCAATTACTCATGGGCTCGCTCGAGGCCTTCCTATTTTGGCGTCTGATCTTCCTCTCAATCTTGAGATCAATGAAAGACAGTCTGGCACCCTTGAATATTTCAAGAATAATGATCCCGAAGATCTCGCAGAAAAAATTCGTACTCTAGTATTTGACCAAACAAGGCTCAACGGGCTGCGCCAAGGGGCCCTGCGGTATGCTGTTTCAGTTTCCCCCAATCGCATTGCCCTTCAGCATTTGATGGTTTACGATAATCTTGTAAAGTAGAAAACTAACTGCTACGATTTTTTTGAAAAGGAGAATTTATGTTAAAGAGAATTAGTTTTGTTCTGTGTTTGATTGGAAGTTTCTCAATGGCTGCTACTAAAGCAGTGACGTTTACCTTTCCGAAGGACGGAGCCCAAGTGCCCACGACCTTTAAAGCTAAATTTAAAGAGACGGGAATGCAAATTACCCCCGCCGGAAAAGATGTGGATGATAAAACGAAGGGCCATTTTCATCTTATAGTCGATGCCCCCGCAGCCGCTGAAGGGGAAGTCATACCCGCCGATGGGACCCACCTTCATTTTGGAAAAGGTCAAACTGAGAGCGGTGATATCACACTCACTCCCGGCAAACACACTCTGACACTCCAATTTGCAGATGGATTACACCGTGCCTACGGACCTGATCTGACAAAGACCATTACCGTTACGGTTAAGTAAGAGTTTTTTTAATCAGATCTTCAATTGTATTATTGGGGTGGGCACCGACCAGTTCACCGGCGAGCTTCCCGCCCTTAAACATAAGAAGGGTGGGAATGCTTCTAATTCCGAAACTTGTTGGGGTATCGGGGTTAGCGTCTACGTCCATAGAAACCACTTTAATTTTGCCAGCATATTGCCCAGCCAAAGCATCAATTCTTGGAGTTAGAGTTTTACAGGGGCCACACCATTCCGCCCAGAAATCAACAAGGACAGGGGTTGTAGAATCAAGGACTTGGGCCTTAAATTCAGCATCAGAAACTGGGACCATATTCTTACCGGACATAGAATGCTCCTCATAAAATAGAGTTTTTGAGATTAATTCACACTTATAGGATGATGACGAATTGGCAATTCGTCAAGATTCGCTGGCCTAATTATTTTCTTTTGCGAGTTTAAGGTCTTCCTCGACCATTTCTCTTACAAGATCGTCAAAATTGTGTTCACACTTCCACTTCAAAATCCCTTTGGCTTTATTTGCGTTTCCGACCAAAAGATTCTTTTCAGAGGGCCTGAATAGCTGTTCGTCGGTAACCACGTAGTCTTTGTAGTTGAGGCCCAAATGAGCAAAGGCGGCTTGTGCAAATTCTTTGACCGAATGACTTACCCCTGTGGCAATAACATAATCAGAAGGAACTTGTTGTTGGGTCATAAGCCACATGGCTTTTACATAGTCTTTAGCGTGACCCCAATCTCTCTTTGACTCTAAACTTCCTAAACGCAATTCTTTAGCCAAGCCCAATTTAATTTTAGCCGCATGACTTGTGATTTTTCTTGTTACAAATTCAAATCCCCGCCTGGGAGATTCGTGATTAAATAATATTCCAGAAGAGGCATGAATATTATATTGCTCACGATAATTTCTGGTCAATTCAAACCCTGCAATTTTTGAAATGCCGTAAGCAGATCTCGGGTGAAAACGGGTTTCTTCAGTTTGAGGTTGTTCGGTTGTATTGCCAAACATTTCACTTGAGGCCGCAAAATAAAAACGGCATTGGGGTGCAAATTCTTTAAGGGCTGCTAAAACATAATGGGTGCCTTTAATATTTGATTCAATAGTTGAAAACTCTTCATCTAAATCATGGCTCACATAACTATGAGCGGCCAAATGATAACATTCTGTCGGTTTGACTTCGCGAATGATCTTCAAAAGACTTGGGTAACTGTCCACTGAGGCATTGTGGAGTTTGATATTTTTGAGAATATGTTTGAGGCGCCACATCCTGTGGGCTGGATCTTCAAAGGCCACTCTTCTCACGATACCGTGGACTTCGTAGCCCTTTGAGAGGAGAAGTTCAGCTAAATACGAACCGTCCTGCCCAGAAATCCCAGTAATAAGTGCTTTATTCACAATACCTCAACGAGTCCGAATAAAAACCAGCAAAACCGACCTATTCCCCAATACCCCATGGTATCAAAACTCAGCCAACTCAGTCCCCAAAATAAAAAAGTAAAGAGAAGTGATTTGGGAACTTGTTTCAGCAATACTCGAATCCAATTTAATACTGCCACAAAAAATACAATTCCACCCTGAATAAAGAGCAAAATGAAATTATTATCCGCACAGAGCCTCGAGAACCCAATTCCGGCCAAAAATATCCATGGGCTTGTGGGGGCAACACTTAAGTAATTGGTATAGGTCTTGAGGCGATAAACAAAATCGCCCATCTTATGGGTCAAAAAATGGTCAGGCAAAATCAAAGTCGAAAGCAGACAGGCGAGAATAATTAATCCAAAAGCAAAGTAAAGATCTCTTCTTTTAAAAGATCTCTCGAAAACTAAAAAGGCCAAGACTGAGATAAGAAGCCCGCCAATAGCTGTGCCACCATGAGTGAGGAGCATCGCGATCAAACTAAAACCCAAGACGATAAAATTAAAAGTATTTTTAACAAGGGGTTCGGGACCCGTTAAAAGATAAACCGCTGAGACTCCGTACATAAAACTCGCGTCTATGGGAGTATTGAAAGTCCCCCGTGCTCGGGCACTCCAAAACTCATAGTCCGACGAAAAATAACCCCAATTACTGAGATCAACCAAACCTAGAGCTCGCTTGTCTAAAATTGCTAAAATCGCTGAAAGAAGAATGCATACCTTAAAGGCAGTCATGAAAAGATTAAGATACTGGGCCCTGTTTTTTTGTATGAGATTTCTCAAAAGCCAGGGTGTGGAAAAGAGAATGATGGTTCTCAAAAAAACAATGCCATCATCTTTAAGAGCAAAGTATTTAAATAGTTTTAGATCATAAATGGAAATTCGTACGGCCAGATCACCTCGAAAGGCACCGGCTATGAACGTTAAAATACAGGCCCCCCATACATAGAGAAGCGCCTTAGGGGGTCTTAAAATTTGTCTCTTTAAAAAAACCCATATCACTCCCAAAATCAACGGAATTAAAAGCCATTCGGCAGAGAAAATTAAACGATCGTGATACTGGATAGGAGGAATGAGGGTAAGGCCGATGGCGTAAGAGATGATCCACCATTTTTGCCAATCCCAACGTACACCTAAGCTGTTCATAGGGTATGAAAATTAAGATTTTGGCCCTACAAAGTCAATGCCGTTCTAATGGTTGACCTACGATTTGAACTATTACTAAAATAGAAATCGATGGCAAAGATAAATCCGATATTTGAATACATTTCATGAGAGTCGTCTGGATCTTGGCCCTCATTGTAGGTTTATCGGCCTATTGGAATTTTAAACTCCAAAGAGAAAATGCAAAAGAACAAAGGGAACTGAAAAAAGCCAAGGACGAAGAAAATAAACTAGAACATGACCTTATTTTAGCCCGCGACCAAAAACAGTCTCAGATCAACGAAGAAAAAAAGATCATTCAAGATTTGACTTTTACTTTGAAAAACAAAACTCACGACCTTGAGGCCTTAGCAGACCAGCTCAAAGGAATAAATGATGTCGATCTTGGTGGAAACAATCTCTCAACCCAAGACTGGGATATCCGCCATCAAAAAGAATTGGTCGCCGATCTCGATCGCCAACTAAAAGACGTTAGGGCCCAAGAAAAAGAACTTTCTAGCCAAACTAGAAATGTTCAACTTCAAGATAAGGCGGCAAGAGGCGCAAGTGAAAATGCGCTCCAGACCCAAATCTATAACCAAGAACAGACTCTTCAACAAATTCAAGGGACCCTCAATCAAGCTAGAGCAGAGAGGGCCAGTAAAGAAATAACCCAAAAACTTCAAGACCAAGTTAATCAACAAAGGGCTTTTGTAAACAATTTGAAAGAGCAGAAGCAAACCCTTTCTAGACAATGGACAATCGCCTCAGCCCAACACAATACACGTCAGGCCATGCCAGAACTTCAAAATTCTGAGCGGGATTTAATTAATAAATTGAATACAGAAAAGGACAATTTGGCGAGACTTCAACAAGACTATAATTCAAATAAAAGTGTGGCCAACGTCCATAAAAATCAGGTGGGTCAGCTTCAAAAAGATTATCAAAATAAAAAACAAGATATCGCGAGTCTTCAATCGCAAATCGACGAGCATAATAGAAGGCTAACCGCTCTTACGGAGCAGCCTTAACTGAGAGGGTCGAAGCATTTGCGCTTGTTGCGGGTGCAGCCGTCGGCAAGGGAATCGAAGCAATCGGTTGAACAGCTCCGCGAACAAGAGTGTCTCCGTCAATGGGGGTAAAATTAATGTTAATTTTTGCACCTGCCTCAGGTTTAAGTTTGAGTTGCCCGCCTAAAATGATTTGTTGATTGGTTGTATCGTAGCTCCAGCCATTGTTAAAATCAGGAGCTTTAGCCAGAGGTATAATCTGAGAACCATACGATATTGTTATGGGCTGGTTGAAGTCAGGAATTCTACTTAATTTAATCTCTTGCCTTCCGACCTTAACAGAAAGAGTGTTTCCGAATTGAGCAAGATCGCTACCGAAAGTGTTTGAACACATACTTAAGATCGTACCGTCGGCGTAAGCTGAAAGTTTTTGAAATTTGTAGGGGGGACCTGCTTGGTCCTGTTTACAAGATCGCCCTTGAAAATCCGTGGCAAGAATAGAGTAAATATGAATCTTATCTTTTTGCCCGCCTTTTAGGTCGAGAAGATCTCCGTAGAGTTGTTCGGGGCTCACTTCGATTGTGCTATCATTGGCATCGGTAATAAAAACTATGAGAAGATGGGCATCGGGCCGATAGAAGCCTTTATTGGGTCCGTTTAGATTTGCAGGCTGAATAAACGCTTCTACAGGGGAAAACATTTCTTCAAAGGACGGGCCATAGTCTTCTCCTAAAAGAATTGTACTGGCCAAAACAGGAACAAGATCAGGTGTGTCTTTAGTTACAAATGGAGCTGGCGTCACACCATTGATGAGATAAGGGATTTCTTTTCGTGTGGCTATGGGGCTTGAATCATGGGGATCCCATATTTTTAAGGGCACCAGTTGACCAAGGGGATGTTGAGCCGCAACGATTTCAGCGTGGCCGGGATAAGAATCCCAAATCGTAACCACCCCTATATGAAAATCAATAAGAGAATTCGACGTAAAAGCATCGACAAATTTAGGAATATTGGTCGCTAAATCAACTTGATGATTTTTCATACTAATCGAATTATCGACGACAAAAATAACATCAAGTTTTGGTGATGTGCCAAACTGTTCCCTGTCAGCTAAAACATTTGTTGTACTGAGCTGTTGTTGTGGAGAACTTCTCTTTGGGGATTGCGCTCCACAAGCCGCCACGAATATCAACCCGAGAACTGAAAGGATTCTCATTTTAAACTTCATAGCGTTTGTCCTTTTTTACTCGCATTCGCTGGACAACCCTTGGCACTGACTTGGTAGTGGCCAATTTCATCCAGCCAGATTTCTTTATCATCATAGGGAAATTCGATAGCGTCTTTAATTTGAGGTCTATCAAGACCCCCTTTTATTTTTTCTGCATAACTTTGTCCCACATGCATTCTATGAACAGCTTCTGCGTCAACAAGTTGAAGTTTCATTAAATTCTTTTTGATCTCTGCGAGATCAATTCCGGCGAGAACTTTAAGTCTATGGGGGGCAGCACGCTCCATCTCTTTACTTGTGTTAATCGTGTAAATGGCCAAATTGGAATAGTATGGATTTTGGGAAGCCAAACTTCCGATTTCTATGCGTTGCAGATGGGCCATTCGCTGGCGAGCTATAGCTCGATTAAGAATTTCATCACGATTAACAAAGCGTGGGACCTTATCAAGATCTGACCCAAGATCGGCCCATGTCTCAACACCTTTTTCAAGTTTAGCTAAAGCCAGATCGCTCGTTTGATTATGGCCGGTGTCAGCAAGCTTTTGAATTTCAGTGATTCGAGTTTGATTTCTTGCTTTAAAATTCTTTAAGACTTCAAAGATAGAAGCGTAATCACAAATTTTAAGATTGGCCAGTGTGGCTAAGAAATAAGATTCAGGACCCACCTGGGCCGCAAAGGTTGGACTCAGAATGGTTTTCATTTCACCTAAAGTGCGCTCAAAATTATTGAGGCGTGCAAATATCCAGGCCCGTTCTTCGAGGGCTTCTAACCAGTAATCTGAACTCTTAGAGACCTTGTCATAATACTTCATGGCGAGATCAAGTTTATTGTCTTGATAGAGCATTCGAGCTGCGGCCATTAAAACTTCGTCTTGACCGATGGCATGTTGATTCTCAGAATCGGCTAGACTTTGAAGATAATCAACGGCAAGAGCCGTACGATTTTTCTCACCATAGGCGAGAGCAAGTTGCCATTTTACCCAAGCTCCAGGGTCCGTCCCTTCAAGATCACTGAGCAGACCTTGGGCTTTTTTAAAGTCGCTGTTTGTTTGCAAGTCGTGGAGGGACCATGCTTTAAGGGCCGATGCAATCTTGTCTGAAAAAAGAGATGAAAGATTTGAAGTCCAAACTAAATTGGAATTTCTCCAAAAACTTGAATTAACACCGAGCTCATTTCTCCATAAAGTCTTAACAGTTTGCGAGATTGAGTTTAAATTTGAAATGCTTTTGAGTTTTTCAAAACCCAAAAGAGGCATATTGTCTTTATAGAGTGCAAAAGCATAAAGGGCTTGATTTGTGGCAGTACTATTTCTTGCTTCATTTGAAGAGGGCCACAATACTAAAGCCTCGTGGTACTCACCTTTATTTAATGCACTTAAAAATGTTTTAGCCTCTTCACTCGAAGCATAACCCAAATGTGAGAGAAAAATGCTAAGACTAAGGAGTGCTAAGAGTTTTTTCATAACATAAATCCTATTGAACCCATGTAAACCACTTGGTTGATTTGACGGGTGTAGCTCTGAGGGAGGTCGAAATAAGGATGATCATTATATTCTTGGTATCGGGCTTCGAGACGAGCCGTTATATGTTGGGTAAGCCACAGACCAAATCCACCGCCCAAAGCTAGCGTCCCTGCTGCGCCAGAATTAAGCTCGGTAACCCCATAGCCGCCCAAAAAATAAATATCGAAATGGGTGATTTGACCAAAGAGATCAAGCTTTCCGTAAATGGGATACCAGTTTATAACTCCGAGAGTTGTATCCGAGGGGTAATCGATGGCTGGTGTATTGTAGTTCACACCACTTACAAAGTTTGAGTTAGCACTTTGAAATGCATTTTGCCCTTCGGCGTTTAATGCGTTGTAGGAGTGGTAATAGCGTCCACCAATAGACCAGTTGGGGTTAAGATGGAAATCTAAGTTTGCCCCGAGAGTTTGGGTAGAATAATAGGGATCTCCACCGGAAGTTAAACCGTAATTGACGCCCATTTCTAACCGCATATTCATATCAATCGCTCGACCCTGAACTGCCTTATATTTATTTTTCGGGTCAAGAGCTTTCGCTCTTTGTTCTACGGCATCGTTATCTCCCAACGAGGAGAAGTCTTTTTTCATATCAATCTTTTGGTTGTCAGCTGTCGCAAAACTTCCCGAAAAGAATGAAAGACATGTGAGCGTTAAAACTAAATATTTCATTGGGGACCTCCGGAAGAAGCAGGAGCAGGGGTTGTGGAATTAGTCGCAGAACTTGAGTCCGTTGAATCTGTTTTTGTCGAATCACTTTTTACTGTATGAGTCTTGTCAGCCATTGGAATACGGGGTTTAGGTTTTGGGGTTTTAACGGCAAAGGACGCAGACTTTTCCTTAAGATCAGGGCTCAACTTCGTGTCCGGCGCGACTGTCGAGTTTGCAGCAACGGCTCCAACGCTTTGACCGCTAGCCCTTTTTGCCACCGGTTTCACAGGCTCTGTCGCTGTTGCCACAGCAGGTTTAGATACAGCGGGTGCTACTTGAGTAGGATCAACACATCCGGCATCAGCGGGAGCTACATTAATCTGTTTAGAAACTTTATTCGTTCTTGGGGATCCATTAACAATGGCCTTTGTATTTTCAGCAGCCAAATTAAGAGTGTACTTGCTTCCGGTCTTACAAGGAATTTGCCATGTGATCGTGCACTTTTGAACCGTCATATCGTTATTGTCACCATTTTGACATTGATCCATATGAGGATTACCGGGCCATTTTGCAAACCCAGGAGTGTTGTTAATGATTGAAGCAACACCCTGTTTATTTTTTATTGAGCCTACAATTGTAATGGTCGCTGGTTTTCCCGCCTGAAATTCAAGGGGTTGATAATCATAGGGTGAGTCATTAATCACGAGGTCTGGTGATTCGGCTTGAATATTGATTATCGTGCATTTTGAAGCAGGGTTAGATTTGTTTCCAAAAGCGCTTTCCGCTTGAAAAGTGATACACCCTTCAATGGAATTTAGACCTGTGGGAATTTGACCCGGAATAGTTGTCAACCCCCGTGTGAGATCGACGTAATAGGTCCGACTCCAATTTCCATTCTTATCATCTTGTAAAGAACCCACTGTTTTCGCTGGGGTATAATCATTTAAATCTAATTTAAAATTTTCTTTGTTAATTCCGCTATCGAATGCCTTTTTCTCAAGACTTAAATCTGTAGAAGCTAGTGTTGAGGCGGGATCATAAATTCTAACGGTAAACTCAAAGTATTTACCTTCATCAATTTCATTTTTCCATCCATCTATACCTTTAATAACGGGGATGGCCCTCGTTTTTGTTACCGTAAATTTTAAATCATCTAGAGGAGTGTTATGATTTGCTATTCGTTTGTCGTTTGTTACTGGAAATACATCAATATGAACGGTCTTACTCACTGAAGAAGTATTTTCAGGAACAGTCCCCACAGGCGGCGTCCATGTTAAAACCCAAGTATTGGGTTCTGTCGCCTGAGAGAGTTGGGCTCGGGAAGGTAAATTTGGAGATGAAACTCTTGCGCCCGTGATTTGTGGGAATAAGGGGGTCACCGAAAACTTAATACTCCCTTGTTCACCCTCGTAGAGGTTAGCAAAGTTCACATCGCTTGAGCCTAATAGAGAAATAGAAAAAAGCGGAGTCGGCGTGGCCCCTGATAATTGCCTATAATTATTGTTCTCAAAGGGTCTGGTTGGAAGATTGCTAAAATCCTGCGCGGGGTCTGTTTTTCCGCAGGCAACTAAACCAAGCCCGATGATTCCTATTAAAGACAATTTAATGACGCGCAACATACTCTGTACTCCTAACTCTGACTTACACGTTTGAGAACAAACGGATAAGTGACTTTTACGATGACTCCGCCTCGGGGCTCAGGAAACTTCCAACTCTTCAAACGATCGACAATGCAACTCTCGACATCTGAAGAGTGCAAACTTGTATTAGCAATATTAGCTGTGTTGACATGACCACCGGCATTGATGAAAAAACGAATGGCGACCCGTCCATTTAAATTTGATTTAATGTTTAGACCCTGCTCGTAACAAAATCTGATTTGACCAAGATGACGTTGAATAACAGCGGCAATTTCATCTCTGTCCAGTCCACCTTCAACAGAAGCTTCTTCTTCAACGGGTTGAAAGAACGCATTTGATGAACCGACAAGACTCATTTTACCGTACCCTGACTGACCGCCACCTTTGCCGTGGGTCCCGTAACCACCGGCTCCAGATGCTTTAGCTTGTGGACCAAGGGGCGCACCGATGAGGCCTGTTCCATAAACAGAAGTTTGAATTCCACCGCTTCCTTCTGTTCCGCCTAAGCCAGCGCCACGGGAGGTTTTGATATTACTGACTGCAACACCCCCATCTTGATTTGATTTCTCTAGTGCACCGAAAATACTTGCAGCGCCGTTATTGTTAAGGGCGACATTTTTATTGGGGCGATACTGAACATTGGGACGAATCTTTGCAAGCTTAGTCACTTTGTGAGGCGTAACGTGGTGACTATAATGTTTAGTCACAACTTTCTTTTCAGTGGCCTCAACCACTTTTTGAATTTTCTCAATTTTTGGTCTTGGAGGTTCAGTTCGGGGAACAATCGTAACAAGCTGGGGTTGAACTGGTTCTTCCGAAATTTTTACGAAATGACCAATAAGAAAGATCAAAAGAAGTAAAGCAACTTGAACGCCAGCCGTCCATTTGAGAGCGGTTTTAAATTGTTCAGGGCTATCGCTTTCAAGTTTAATTGATGGGCTAAGCTTTTCAATTTCCTCTAAGAATCTAAGGGAACCAACATCACCAACGGCCATTGATTTCTTTTGAAGTTGAGACTTGGTAGTCTGAAGAAGGAGGGCGAAGTCAATTTCTTGATCCGTAAGATCTTCTGTTGAAGAAACCGCCTCAATTCGGCGATTCTCCTTAAGATAGACCAGGGTTAAATTCTCACTTTCACAATTGAAAGTTCGAACGACCTGACCCAATTTATTTTCTAATACATAATAACCACGCATAGTGCTCACCTTTTAATTCCTTGCCGAAGCTTGCTTTAAGCGGTCTTTAAAGTCTTTTCGAACCGCAAGAAGATCGTTTAATAATTTGTCGTCTTCTACAGTAGCAATAGCTTCATCGGGGTAGGCATATTTGCCATTAACCAGTTGGTCTTCAAAATTCACGTCGGTACTTAAATGGGATTTTTTATGTCCGTTCGGTACCGAAGTGGTAGCTCCAGCCGCAGACATAGAGACAAAACCCATAAGTAACGTTATTGCAAAATTGATAATTTTCATTTTCTCACTCCGCCCTGTAATTGCCCTAAACGTGCACCCAAGAAAGCCACAATCGTTGATTTTCCAGCTTTCTCCTCCAGAATTTTAAGTTTCTCGATTTTTTCTAAGTTAAAAGGGTTTTGTGTCACCGAAGCTTTGGCCACAGCAATGGCCATCTCCGAGGGTTTAGCTTCAGAATGGGCCAATGTTTTTACAAACTGACTGCGTTGACTTGGAGGAGCGACTTTAGCCACAATTCTAAGTTCGTCATAGAGAGCTTTTCGTAATTCGTCATGGGTTTTTTCATAATCGGCAAAAAGGCCCGTTATGGTTGATGAATCGTCCCATAAATCGGAAATCTTTTTCATAACATTAAGAGCTTTGCCTTGGTAGCCGTGAGCTTGGCTTGTAGCCATTTGTTGAAACTGTGCTTTTTGAAGAGAGTTAAAATTCCGAGGTGGCCTCATGCTCAAGAGATCAAGGGCAAAACGTTTGTAATGGTAGGCAATATCATTGAGAGCAATGACCTGAAGAACCCAATCTTGAGAATTTAATGCTTGGGTCGCTGAATTTTCAGTACGTTTCAGTATGGCAAGTTTAAAATTCAAATCCTTTTGAATGTCTTTACCATGCAACCCATGACTCCTCATGAGCTCTTCTGAAAGACGGTGGTAATTATTTAAAAAGGCGAAACGACTTAATACGCGTCCCGAGGCCGTGAGGTAGAGTCCGTTTACCTTTAAAACTCTGGTAATGAAACTATAGTCATGATGAATCGCAAATATTTCTAAGGCAAGAGTGGCAAAAAGCTCAGGATTTGATTTTAATTGTGGTTCAAATTGAAGGAGGGTTGATTTAGTTTCAGATCTACGAACAATTTTTGCGATTACATTTTGGGTCTTTTCTCGATCAGAGCTTATTTTTAAAAATTCTCTATAGTGACGATCTGGGTTAGCTCCAGAAAGTTCGGCGAGCATAGCTAATTTCAATACTTTTTCTTCTTGGGTCACTGAGCTCATAGGTAAAACCAGAGCCAGTTTATAAGCTTGCTGGAAATTTAATGTGAGTTCCGCAATCCACTCGAGACGACTGAGCGCATACTGTCGGTCTGCTTCGGGTAGCTTATGAATGGCCAAGAGGCCATTGGCGGCATTTTTTGCTGCTCCCAAATCTTGAAGTCTTTCGGCAATAATAAGTTTATTTTTGAAATACGAGATTTGCTCTTCCCGAGTTGCCTCTTTAATAGGGAAGGTAGAGAGGCGATCGAGCGCTTCTTTTAATTGAGTTGGAGTTGCGTTTGGGTCATCAATAACTTGAGCAATGTGGTTGATCACTGCTTTCTTGGCGATGTTGGTAAAGCTGGCCCTGGAACTGTGAAATTCTCTAGCGTATTCCGTGGCCCAATTCTGAATTTGCTCATCGGTCTTAGCGAGAACTAAAGAGTCTAAAGACATGTGGGCAGCTTTTTCTCTTAGAGCTAGTGCTGATTTATCGGTTATCTTCATGAGTGCTATTTGTCGAAAACTATTTGCGGCGTCTAGATATTTCTCTTGTTCATAGAGAATGTGGGCCCGTTGATAAATAACTTCTAATTTCTTTTGGCCGTCGGGTCTTAAGTCTAAATAGTGATTATAGGCTTCGGCTCTCATATTTTGATCATGGGAAATTTCTGCGACTTCAATCTCACCTAGAAGAGAACCCTCTAGAATTTTACTGAACTTATTTTCACCTTTAGACGTCTTGACAGTATTCTTCACTTGCTCTTGGGCGAGTGTTCCCGCAGATCTATAAAAAGATGCTGACTCTTTCCACATCGAATTTTGTCTGGTCGCAAGGGCCGCCCAATAATTCATTTCTGCCTCAGGGAACATGGAAATATAAAGTGTATAAGCCTGCACCAGATAAAGAGATGCTTGCTTTTGTTCGGCCTTACCCCAACCTGTGACGAGTTTACGGAACCTATCTTTAAGCAAGCCACAATCATCATCGACTTTACAGGGGCTTGATCTCCATTGATTTACGGCATTTTGAATCTGAACAACAACCTGGTCTTTTTTGCCAATATCATATTGAAGCTCGGCGAGTTTAAAAAATTCTTCTATTTTGTCTCGTGAAGGATCTTTATCTGACCCGTCGGCGTCGTTATGCTCAGGGCCCGCCACAGTCAAAACATAAACTGCGGCATTTTTCTTACCTAACCGATTTAGCTCATCAGATAAGTAAACTAAATTAGCTCTACGAACAGTTTGAGGGCTTACATCACTCAAAGTTTGAACTTGCTGGGCCCCCGCTTTACCTCGAGAAATAAAAGTCGCTAAATCTCTAGAGGCTTCCTCCCTAAAAGATGTGATCCCATCGAGATCTAAGGCTTCAGGAGATTTCAAAACATTGGCTAGAGAATCAGTGGCCTCTTGAACATGCCCTTTATGGAACTCACACCAGGCTAGGCGGTACTTTATATAGTCACGTCTTGGAGTTTCCTTAATCTGTATGGCTTTATTAAAATACGTCTCCGCTTTGTCATATTGAATTTTATTAAAATAAATATCCCCTAATTTTGTGAACGCTTGACCCATGATTTCAGGGGAGAGCTTTCCGTCCTTATTCAGAGAGACCTTCACGTAAAGATCTTGAGCTTTTGCTCTTTCACCTTGAAGATCTAAGAGCTGGGCCATTTGAAAGGTGACCTTGCCTTTCAAATCACCAACGATATTTTTTAAGCCCTCTTTATAAAGTTCTAAAGAGCGATCCCTATCAACCTTTGCCTCGCCAGAAGTCTTGTCAGCATCCTTTTCCCCTTGATTCATATCTTCTAAACGAGCTCTTTCGGCATGGAGATCGGCGAGGCGAAGAACAAGATCTGTACGCTTGTCATTAGATTCTTCCATCAAACTGAGTACTCTCTCGAGTTTGTCGATGAGAAGAGTATGGGTGTCTATGTCCATCTTATCTGCGGCCACAGGAGCCACGCCCGCAATCAAACCAACCGTGAAAATCACAGTGAGTATTTTTAAGAATTGATTACGGGTTAAGAGAGACATTATCTAGTTCCCCCACTTTGCAGTACTGCAAACTTGAATTGATGAAAACCCGCTTGGGAACCAGCTAAAATGATGGGACTAAGGGCTTGATAATCTGTTGTCTTATCGGCTTCGATCACTAAACTTTGATCACCTGTCTTTGTCTGGATAACTTGAACAAGTCTTCGCGTGACATCACTTAAATTTATTTCTTTATCTTCAAAGAAATAACGGCCATCTTTAATACTAACAACTGTTCCTTCTCCCACTTCATCATTCTTGACGGCTTGGGGAAGATCGATATTTCCATTTACCTTTAAGTTTTGGTTTGGATTTCCGAAATTCACTAAAAGATAAATGACGATGATCGTAAAGGCGTCAATAAGAGAGGTTAGAGTAAGAGAGAACATTAAAGTTCTCTTTCCACTATCACCCTTCGGTTTCAATGTGGATTGGTTTTTCAAACCCCAATTTCTCATCTGACTTTTCAAATAACTTCGTTCTAACATTTTTCAATCCCTACTAAAGAGGTGAAATTCCAACGTCGGCCACACCGGTCTGTCTTAAAATATCCATAATATGGACAATGTCTTGGTAACCCGACTTACTCGTAGGCATGACCAAAGCAGTTTTCAATTCAGGAACGGCATTGTGGATGGCTTGAATTCTTTGACTTACGATATTCCAAGAAATGCTCTTGTCAGAGGCGTTTCCTGGAAGAATGCTTTCACCGGCCCAGTTAGCCACCTTTGCATTTTTAAGATTCAAAACAACTTGGCCATTGGGATTGAGGTAAGCCCAAATGGCGGGAGCATTTTCAGTACCCGCTTGGCCTTTGGCCCCGAGGGCTTGGTTAACATTCATCGAACCAATTTGGATCCAAGCCACTGTCATCAATAAAAAACAGATACAGCATGAAAGAATATCAAATACGGGCAAGAGGTTGAGCTCGAAGTTGAGATCTTTCTTACCTTGTTTTGCTGTCATCATTATCCGTTACCTCAAATTATCTAGTTAATTTTCTTAGTTGGAAGATCGAGTTTTTCGTTGTGGAACAGATTCATAATTGAAACTGAGCCAATTAAAAACCATAAGTCCTGCCTGATTGAGATCTTCAGCTAAGCTGTTCGCTCTATTTTGCAAAACGGCGTACATAAGAAGTGCAGGAATGGCCATGATCAAACCGTAGGCCGTCGAGTGCATCGCCATCGAAATGCCTTTTGATAAAATTGCCGCTTTTTCAACGGGATTGACAGTCGCTACTGATGCGAAAGAATCGATCATGCCGGCGACTGTTCCTAATAAACCGAGAAGAGTACCGACGTTACCGATCGTTGCTAAAAAACCAGTGCGCTTTTCGAGTTTTGAATTTTCGTTAATGAGGACTTCGTCCATCTTGGCTTGAATTTCTTCTCGCCCGCCCATGTCTACGGCAGCCTGAGCCCCCGCCTGGACCACTTTTGAAATGGCATTGCCGCTGAGATTTTGGGCCCGAGCTATAACGCGCTCGATTTGACCTTTGCGAATGTCACCTTCAAAGCTCTTTGCGATGGCCTTTTGATGACTTGAACGCACGACGTAGAGTGCAAAGACTCTCTCGACAATAATAGCGATGGATACAATCTGAGCAGCTAGAATAGCGTACATCCAGATTCCACCTTGGTGAAAAGCGTTTGCGATATTTGCGAATATTTCCATAAAACTTACCTCTTCTAAATTGGTAAAACACATTCCGTCAGTTCAGCAATTGAGCAACCTGGGTGCCACGGCCTAAAGGCAACAGAGTGGTTTCTCAAGTATTTTGGCTGAAAGAGTTTCACGTAGATGACAATTATTGGCGGCAAATGAGGTGTCTAAGTCTTAATCAATAATGAAAACTAAACACGTAGGTCGGAGTCTTCGGGGAGAATTCTGAACTAGGATTTTGACGATCTTCATAACGAGAAGGGCCTCCAGTGGTCAAACCCAAAATAATCCCTCCATACAAGCCTAGCGAAGTCATTCTGAAAGTCAAAATGGACCCTTGGCCAACGGCAAGACCAATGATAAGCCCGGCGACTGTGCCCAATACGACATCATTATAAAAGTGTGCAGAGAAAAGAGCATCATCATCCCCTGCATAACTGGGGGTACTGGATAACGTCATAAAGATGATAATCAATAATACAACTGTGACTTTGAGCAAGTTCCCCTCATTAAGTGGTCAGTATTAAGCGATAACTAAATCCCTTCAAGTCTAATTTTCAAAGGGGTACTGAGTTATATTGACCCTTGAAAATTTTTTAAAGTCATCTTTAATAGACCTTTAGATAAGGAGGTGTTAAAATTCATTTTTGGAGTATGAATTGGCCGATCAACAAAAATGTTCAAATATTCTAATTATTGAGGACGACGAAGCCATTCGGACTTCGCTAAGCGACGTCTTGATTTCTGAGGGCTACAAAATCTACGACGCAGCCAATGGAAAAATCGCCTTTGAAGTTCTCGAAACACTCACCGACTCTTCTCTTCTTCTCCTTGATCTTATGATGCCAGCGATGAATGGTTATGAATTTTCATCGGCCATCAAGAAAATGCCACAGTATGCAAAGCATCCCATTGTTATTATGTCAGCCTCTAGAGACGGCGAACAGTATGCAAAACAAGAAGGCTATCCCTTTTTAAAAAAGCCTCTCGACGTTGAAGGCCTCTTAGAACTTGTCGCTAAATTCTGTAGTAAGAATTAAGTAACGGCTTTTTCCACAAACTTCCAAAGAAGGCCCTTCCCCAAAAATCAAATTTTACAAACTCCGAGACAAATAATGGCATCTTGAGAGGAGAAAAACCTTCGTAGAGAAGTTTATGATACTTTGGTGATTGGTACGACTTATGCTTTTCGAAAATCTCTGTAGAAATTTTTGGAGGCTGAACGTGCTTATTGAAACCAAATTTTTGATCGGACTTTTACTCGCCTTGGCCATTAACGGCCTAGCCCACTAGGGTTTTGCCCTTCTAGGTCGCCAGGCTATAATCCCTGAGGGCCTGAGTCAGAGAAGTTTTCTTGTCGGTTTGAGCTGTACGCGCCCCTATGATAAGAGCGCATGGCACACCGAACTCCCCCGCCGGAAATTTCTTGGGTATAGTTCCCGGAATCACCACAGCATTTTTAGGAACTCGTCCTTGATAGCTAACAACTTCAGAACCCGTGACATCTAGAATTTTTGTACTTGCCGTAAGAACCACACCAGCACCCAGAACCGCTCCTTCTTCAACCACAACACCTTCAACAACAACACATCGACTTCCAATAAAAACATGATCTTCGATAATCACCGGCGAAGCTTGGACAGGTTCAAGAACCCCACCAATTCCAACGCCGCCAGAGAGATGAACCGAAGCTCCCACTTGAGCACAACTTCCAACCGTGGCCCAAGTGTCGACCATGGTCCCTTCGCCAACGTACGCCCCAATATTCACGTAACTGGGCATGAGAATGGCTCCTTTAGCGACATGGGCTCCAAAACGAACCATGGCCGGGGGAACAACGCGTACTCCTTCAGTTCCGTTCCATATTTTCAACGGGACTTTATCAAAAAATTGTAGGTCACCAGCAGAAATGAATTTGTTTTTCTGCAGTCTGAAATACATGAGAATAGCCTGTTTGATGAAACTATGGGTTCCCCACTGGCCATTTGATTTTGTCGCCACTCTTAAACTTCCGCTATCAAGATCAGAGATGATGCTCGTTACAGCCTGAATAACTTCATCCTTATGGGTATCAATTTTTTCAGAATAGGCATCACTAATTATTTTTTCGCGCGAGTCTATTTTAGCTGTGGGTTGCATCATGCTCTTTCCTTTTCTGTGGCCTTAAGAGATTCTAGAATTGCGGGTACATGAATAGCTAAAACTTTGTCTAAAGCCAAACCCCTCTCAATTTCGTAAGTGAGGGTCGGCATATTTCTTTCTAAACCGGCATAACTGCCCAAACAACCAGGGGTAGGATAACCGATTTCCTCCTTAATTTCATATCCCGTTATCCGACTTAATACCTTAGCTTCGGCTAAGCAGTTTCCGTTTACATTTAATAACGGATACCATGAATGCAAGGTGAGAATAAATTTTGGCTTGGTGTCTTCTAAAAATTGAACCAAAGCCTGATTTTCAGGTTCGCTCGTAGGAGAAGGCCCAGGGGGATATTTTGGATCAAAAGCCTTGGGGTTCCAATCTTTGGTGGGTAAATTTCTATTAAGGTCGACGCCATTTCCGTTTAATCGATTTTGTTTAATAACGCCGTCTAAATTAAAAGCCGGCACCAGAGTTATCTTTAATTTGTATTCGTATTTGTTGCAAAATTTATTCAGTAAACCAAAGGCCGCTGAGGTGCCTTCAACTTCATTGCCGTGAACTCCGCCCAATATAAGGATTTCAGGGCCCTCCGCTCCAAATTTAAACGCTGGAATCGCCATTCCCAGAGCTGAAGTTCCAAATACAAAGCTTTCCATATGAGAATCCTTACGCTATATAAAACCCATGACATCTCACAACTGTCTGCGCCCAAGGCTGCAGCAAGGGCGACCCCCGTAGTGTCTGAGCCACCGCGACCTAGAGTCGTAATATTATCGAATTCATCGACGCCTTGAAAGCCTGCTACGACTGGAAT
>Ga0206917_1061_pt1 | contig 31056 bp, 34 predicted proteins | sample Alteio_BWOrgHeat_68_FD_152931 | JGI IMG/M metagenome (GOLD analysis project Ga0206917, IMG submission 152931) | Enriched cells from forest soil in Barre Woods Harvard Forest LTER site, Petersham, Massachusetts, United States -... | ecosystem: Environmental > Terrestrial > Soil > Temperate forest >...
CCCAAATAAAAAGCGGAGGCATATAGGCAAGCTAGAAACAAAAGTTTGCGACTAGATTATGATGGAAACCTCTTGTAAAATCGTCGCTTGAGTCGACGCCAAGGGCTGAACCTATCAATGACCAATCCGCAGAATAACCAAGCGCCATAAAAATTAGCCCGATTATCGCTAAGGCCACCACGTTCGGAACATAAAAAATAAATAATTCGTCCGAAAGACTCAGATCGCTTCTGCTTAGCGGAATCTGTCTACTGAATGTATATTTTGAAATCGTACGAGGGAGAAGGACATAGATAAATAAAAGGCATAAGCCGAGGGTAAGACCTTCCGTCGACATGATTTATTTAACTGGATTAATCATTAGCTTTTTTGAATCGGGATCTTCTGATATTTCAACTAATTGGTTATCTATTTTCAATATAACAATTTTACCGTTCTTTACTTGGTTATAAATATCCTTAATCATCATTGACGAACCAAGAGTGTCAGTTGGGCTAACAACCATAGATAACGGTTCCAAAAATGATTCAGCCTGACTATTTTTGCTCATTACTTCTTCTCCAAGAAACTTGGTAAACACCTATAAAGTATATACTTCATTTTAGCCTAATTTGGCATTAAATTGCAGGACTTATAACCTGCTAATTCCTATTAGGTTTTTGTCTCGAACAAAAATTAGCAGTGACTCACTTCATGTTGCATTTCAAAAAAAGCAAAGTGCTCTTTTTGTTTGGTTCACTCAGAGAAAGAACTATATTCGAGGGCACCCCCTCCGCACAGAGACTCCAAGTTGCAACATCAGAATCTCCTTTACTACAGTCGATAGTCCCTTGCTTCATGTCTTTTTCGATTGAGACAGCATTAACTAAACAGCGCCATTTGGATTTGTGAAGAGCGATATGCATTGCCTTTTCCTCTAAGGGCACAGTAAATACCTGGACTTCGTTGTTTGGGTACCGAACTTCTAATTTGTAATTGGAATCTATTGGTGGGTTTTTCTTTTCTGAGATTTGTGCATCACGCTGCGCAGACGCGGTCTCTGCCGCATAACTCGCGTTTGTCTTTTGAGCATCAAGATCGCGATCAATACAAAGATTGTAGTTATCGACTGCGGTATTCGATTGATGGTTCATACCAGCGCTAAAACCACCAAAAAAAGCACCCACGGCGGTACTGGCTTTACCTTTTCCGCAGGCGACTTCTGCACGGCATGTCGATATTGGCTCTTCACTAACTGAGGGACAGGTTTTTGCCTTTGCTGAAGCACACCCGCTTAACAACACGAAGGCTATTAGATAAAATTTCATGATCTCAGTCCTTCCTTAATTCGAAGTTCTTTGCCCTTTTAAACGTCGCACTTAAACATCTGACTTACGATCTGATAGCCTTTATCTACCTCATGGTATTGATGGTCGCCACATGCATCCCATACTTTGCACCTAGCCTGAGAGTTTCTAGCGGCTGATGCGGTCCATGCAATGGAGATAAGCAGGAGAATAGATAACGCTAATATCTTCACTAGGACACCCCCAAAACTTGACTAACTATCGGCATTCCCTTCCTAAACTTTGCCTTCCTATAGGAAGAGAATGGGCCTGCCACACCTTCAAAATAGGAGATATGGATAAGAAACGGTTTTTAAAGGATTTAGGCACACACATAGCTAAAGTTAGGAAGCAAAAGGGCTATAGCCAGGATCGTCTATACCTCGAAGGTGGTTTTTCTAGAGGAACCCTCAGTAAAATTGAAAACGGTTTATCAAGCCCAGAAGTCTTTACGTTAGCAAGGATTGCGGAAGTATTAGAAATTCCAATTAAGCGGTTAATTGAATTTGATAGAACATAATACTGCCGCAACTCACTAGGGCCTCGTTTTTATGCTTTAGCCCCCTTTGTCTAAAAAGAGCTAGAAACCCTGCGTCAAAATATTTCTAAAAATGAGTCGCAGTGTTTTGCCCCCTCGTCACCCTTTTGTCTAAAATAACCGCAAAACGAATCTATTCTTCCACCCTTATCCCCTTTTGTCTAAAAATGTGGAAAAACCCCCTTATGAAGTCACGGTAATCCTTTTAGTGTACAGAAACTCTGAGTTTTTCTTTTTTCTCACAGTTTTTTTCGATTTTTCCAAAAATATTTTTTCAATTATTTTTTCCGTTTAATTTTAAAGGGTTAAATGAGTTTTGTCCTGTCAGTTGCAAAAAGTCGAGTCCGTCAGACCCTTACCTATTAGCTCTCGCAAATTCCTCCTGACACTTTTGTAAAGCACACACACACATGTGAAGGAGAAAAAAATATGCATACGAAACTGAAATCAGTCCGCATTGAAATGGGTCTTAGCCAATTGGAATTATCTGCCGCGAGCAATGTTGGTCGGTGGGCAATACAGATCTACGAGGCAGGAGTCAGGCTCCCAGGGCCCGAGGAGCAACAGGCCCTAGCTGAGGCACTCGGTAAGTCGGTGGCTGAAGTATTCCCCATTTCAAAGCCTGAAGTCCGGGAACATGAACAATCTTAAAAAACGGACCGGTTACACCGAAATTCCCAACAGATTAATAAGGAGTCGTATGCTCACCAGTGGAGATAAGGAACTGTTTTGTCTTTTAAAGTCTTTCAATCCCTCTTTTCCAAGTTACTTGAGGATTAGAGACTTGACTGGAATGGCCAAGGCGACCATTTCAAAGAGCCTCAAGAGTCTTAAGAAGCTTGGGCTCATAACTTACGTCAAGGGTAACAGCTTCAAAAAAGCGAATTTCTATAAAGTTTTAGACGAGACTGAATGGCTAATTGAGAGTGCAGAAATTAAACCGGTTCAGAAATTGAACCAGTTCAGTCAGACAACTCAATCCCTACTAAATTCTGAACCTGTACTAGTTCAAAAAGTAGACTCCAATAACCCCAATATAAAAACGAGCAATATAAAAATCCCAATAGGAAAAGATCTTAAAATCTTGGAGGAGTTGAAGGGATTTCCTTTATTAGAAGAGAACCTTCCTAGAATAAGTATAAACTTGCAGAGACAATGGTTAGATGACCATCCTGATTATAGTTGGTTAAAGAGAGTTCTCCTTTCTGGTTTCCAGAAGTTCGGTCATGTTCCAAATTCTGAACTCGAGGATTGTCTCCACTCACTCGTAAAGCAAGAATGGGAAAATTTATTAAATAAATTCGGCGGCCCCATCGCTCTTCATCAGGCAATCTTGAAGGCCAAATCAATTGACGATTTGGAAACGGATTCGGAATCGAAAAGGGGGCTTTCATGAGCCTTATACAAAAAGCCATCCAGGAGCCGTTAATCCAAGTCAAAGACCTAAGCCACTGGATAGGCTGGAAACCCAAAACAATTTATGACTGGGCAGAAACAGAACGTATTCCACACTATAAACTAGGCTCTCGGCTCATGTTTTCGCCTACTGAAATCCGAGCTTGGCTTAACTCCTTGCACAAGGGCCCCAAGGTAGGGCAAAACTCAGTTAGGGAAACCGCTTCGGAGAACGAAGAGGTAGATCTTTGAAATACGAATCTGTAGAAAGAAAACCGGGTGGCTTGCCCGACAACTTGCTACTCCGAAACGGAAGTTACTACGCGGACTTTAGGGTTCACGGTTGTAGACACCGGGTTGCCTTAGGCACTGGTAGCCTCATGTTGGCAAAGCAAAAGCTTAAAGACATGATCGCTGCTGCTCATCAAGGCGAACTGGGTCATAAAGCCGAGAAAGAGTTAACGGTTCAAGAGTGGTTAGATGAATATACAAAAACTCATCTTATCAATCGAGTCCCTCGCTCTGCTGTAGAATCTGAACGACTTTTAAGAAAAGAAATCGTTTCATATTTGAAACCCAAGACCAAACTCCGCAATGTAACCACTGCGATGATTATCAGAATGCGATCAAGTCTTTGGAGCCATAGACAAGCATCAACTCAAAATCGAAAACTGGCTTTAGTAAAACATTTTTTTGCTGAAGCTCGACGACGGAAGTTGATAAAAGAAGATCCGGCGCGAGACGTGAGAAAACTTAAAGAAACGAATCGCCCCAGTCGAACTCTTTCAGAGTTTGAATTGAAACGACTTCTTATTGCTTGCCCTGAACCTTTGAGATCATTCGTAAGAATTGCGGCCTTTACCGGGTTAAGACTTGGAGAACTTCAAGGCCTTCGATGGAAGAACATCGAGTTTGATCCTGAAACAAAACTTTATTGGATCAGGCTCAGAAACGATTCTGGGTTTCGAACTAAAAGTGGTCGCGATAGAGACGTTCCAGTCCACGAACCGATAATTGCTCCTATTATTGGAACTCGCAAAAGCCACGATCCTGAAGAATTAGTTTTTAAAACTCCGTTAGGCGGAAAAACTTTTCATCCTAGACGGGCTTGGAGAGATGCAATTAAGCAATTGGGCTTTAAAGGTTTCACGTTTCATGGGCTTCGAAGAACTTATGGAACTAACCTTCATCGCAACGGAGCACCCCTAGGTTCGGTTCAAAAACTTATGGGCCATGCAAGTATCACTCAAACACGCGGCTACATCGACACTCACGCAGGCGATCTTGTCATTGCCATGCACGGACTTGATCGAACGCTTGAAAATTTGGGTCTCACTACTGAAATCGAAGAGAAAGTTTGGACACAAAATGGACACAAAGTTTAATTTATGTCCTTTTTGAATGTGAAATTGGTCTCAAAACGATTTTATCTAATAAATTGGTGCGGCCGGCAGGAGTCGAACCTGCGACCCTCAGATTCGAAGTCTGATGCTCTATCCAGCTGAGCTACGGCCGCGCATATTTGATTTTGGAGAACAATTCCGGCAATGTAGCTTCACTTTCGAAGAGTGTCAAACTCAGACTTTTACCTCGAAAAACTTACTTTGTGACTAAATTGTGCGGGAGGTTCCCTCTTAGTCATCAACCCCTTCAGACGTGAGCATCCTAATGAGTATCAACGACTTCCCTTTGAGGTTAAGCTGGCCGACTTTTTTTGAAAAATTAAGAGAGATTCCATCGACAAGGACGGGTTTGTCGCCAACGTCTCTGACACTGACTTGTTTCCCCTCCCCCGTTCCAAGGTCACCTAAGAGGAGTTGACTTCCTTTAATTACCCAACGCCCAGAAGTATTTTTGCCAAATGATTCAGCGTAAGACCCACTCTTTGTGGGAGCAAATTCGTCATATCTTAAAATAAATGAGCCATCGTTAATCAGAAAAAAAGTGAGGGAGGCATAAGAGCCATTTGAAATTGGGAGCTTTTCTTCGATCGGCGCTAAAACCAAGTACATGGGAGTGGGAGCCCCCTCGACTTGTCTTACTTGATAGATAAAATTTTTGTAATACTCATGGGCTTCTTTTCCATTGACCAAGTTTTGAGAAAAAGAGTTCAAACTAAAAATTAAAACCGAAGTGACGAGATAAAAACTAAGAAATATTCTTCTAGAGATCATGGAGGGCCTAATAGCAAAGGCCTTGCCAGGGCTAAAAAATTTAATCTTTATTTAAACCCAAAATGAGTTTTGGAAGGGCCTATATAGACCTAAAGGTCAGACCCAAACGGGAAATTATGGCTCGATTCTAACTCTTATAACCTCGAATGAGTTTATTGACGAGCTCAGGCAGACGTTGGAACTCGTCCCCCTTTCTAAACTTAATAGGTTTAATCTCTTTACCTTTTAAAAATTCATCAATTTCATGTTCGAGTTTCCAAATGGGTCCTGCCACTTTATGTGTGAGATAAATTCCCAAAACAGTAAAAACACAAACCATGATCGAAACTATAATGACCAGTCTCACCATTAGGGTGTTAGCGACAATAGTCAGTGTACTTTTGCCGAGGGGTGGGGGTACATAATTTCCATTAAACAAATGGTCCAACAAAAGTATGCGCTCATAGGCGACAAAGCAAATTATGGCTGATGCAATGATCGCGACGCCCACAAGCAACCCCACTATTTTAAGTTGGAGCTTAGGTGCTATGATGTAGTTTCGGCGGTGCCAAAACCAACTTCTTATGGGGCTCTTTTCAAGTTCCATGGAGTAAACAGGATAAGAAATACCAATGCCAACTAGCAATAAAAAATTTGTGTCTATTTTCAACGGGTTCAAGGGCTTATCGCCATTCATTTTTTTTCTCAACTTTTGGCTAGGATCTGCCGATTGATAATCAAGTCAGATGAGTAGTGCGTAAGGCTGGTAGACGCTGACGGCCGTTAATGGGGGACGTTGTATGAAACGCACACGACTAATTGTATTAGTCATTTATCTATTTCAGCTCAGTTGCGGCGGTGGTGGGTCCGGAGGCAGTTCCTCCGGGGGAAATGATCAACTTCCACCTCCAAGTGCAAATCCATTGGTTGTAGGTTCTAGTCAAGTTAACCAAAACACTTATCTCTATACGGCAAATTATTATTCAAATAATGTTTCAGGGTATTCAGTGGACTCGGGCTCAGGCGAACTCACCCCACTACCGGGATTTCCTGTTCCCGCCGGCAACGGCCCATCAAATGTTATTTTTGACCCGACACAACGCTTTGTTTATGTCTCTGATTTTAGCGGCGGAACCGTATCGGGTTTTGCCATAAATCCCGTGACGGGGGCTCTTGTTGCTGCTCCCGGTTCACCATTTCCTTGCGAAAGTAATCCCCAACAACTCACCATAGATCCCAGTGGAAAGTTCGCCTACGTGGCTAACTACGGGAGTAACTCGGTTTCAGCTTATACAATCGATCAAAAAACAGGAGCCCTCTCGGCAGTATCTGGTTCACCATTTAATACCGGTGGCGGGCCCGTGAGTATCGCCATCGATAATGCAAGTCACTTTTTATATGTGACAAATATCACCGGGAATAGCGTCTCAGCTTACTCAATTAATGGGACCTCAGGAGCTCTCTCAAGTTTACCTGGCTCACCCTACTCCGAAAATGGGGGCCCGTGGGTTGCGTCTTTAGATCCCAGTGGGAATTTTCTTTACGTCAGCAATTGGAACGGCAACAGTGTCTCAGCTTACCAAGTTAATCCTTCAACGGGAACTTTGACAAATATTGTAGGCTCACCGTTCACCACGGGCAGTCAGCCCGATGGCGTCACCGTAGATCCCTCTGGTAAATTTATATACGTCGCAAATTATGGCAGTAATAATGTCTCTGCTTTTTTCATCAACCCCGTTTCTGGCGCGTTGACAGAAATTACGGGTTCACCATTCCAAGCTGGCCTCCAAGCAAATTGGGTTTCGTTTGATCCCACAGGTCTCTTTGCTTACGTCGCTAATTGGACGGATAATAGTGTCTCAGCTTATTCAAAAGATCCTAATACCGGTATTCTTACCGAACTAGAAAACTCGCCTTATTCTTCCGGTGGGGCTCCCAATTCCATTGATGTTGTTGACGAGCCCGATCACCAGTAATTCGTCTAGCCTAGCCCAAAGTCAGACTCTCAAGGTTGATTCTTAAAAACCCGATGAGATTTTATGAAGAATAACGTCCGCAAAATGCGCATAGATTCAAGCGCTCTAAAGAGCTTTGAAGAGTCAAAAGTAGCAAGTCCGTGGCTCCGCATTTTAGCCCAGGTTATCGATCAGGGGTTAGTCAGCTTTGCCGTTATTTCGGCCATGAGCATTTGGTTTCCGCAAAAAATAGGAACGGCAAGATGGCTTGTCACGTTACTTCTTTTGTGGGTTCTTGTTTCAACAATTACACAAACTCTTTTTATTTGGTTTTATAAGAACTCCCCTGGAAAAAAATCTTTGGGCCTGACTTTGCAATCGGCCCAACCTGGGACCCACCATATTCGATTCACTCAAATTGTAGTGCGGTCGTTTACTTGGTGGCTTGGGGCTTTCACCTTTGGCGCTGGATGGAGCACCATCCTAAGCAGACCCGATCGTCGCGCTTGGCATGACGTCGCCTCAGATACCATTGTCCTTGCAAAGTCAATTGGGCCCCAATACCCGACAGTTCTTCAAAAAAGAATCGGAGAACTGTGGCTAGGAATATTGTCAGTCTCTTTTGCATTTTTCATCGTGACTCTGCTCATGGTGCAAATGCAAACCCTTCATCGCGAAAGTAGCTCAACTGACTACCGTCGCTTTGAACAACTCTCCTTACTCGATCAACAGTCATGGCTTGTGGTCGCTGGTGCGGTCCTTACCCCACCCGATGGCATTCTCATTGGTGATGAATCAAAACTCTCACATCTTCTTCTTATCTTCTCTCAGGGTCGTAAACTTCCCCTCGGAGATCGATATGCATTTTATAAAGCCAATATGGAACCCATTGAAGACCAAATCTGCAGGCCCGGTCGGGAGAAACTTCCTCCCTGTCAATCAGCAAGACTGATGGTTGAGCTCCTCACCCCAAGCCCAGAGAAAACCGGTTACCCTAAAGCTCTTCAAGGTTTAATCGCCCTGCAAAATATTGAGACCTTACCCACAATGACTGAGCAAATAACCTTTATCGAAAATGAAATTAGACGCTCACCGGTTTACTCACCCCAATATTTTGCGTTCAAATCTGCAGAAGCAAAAATCTATCTTAAAGCCGGAGATTTTAAGCGAGCTAAAGAGACGGTTGAGATGGACGCTAAAAAAATTCCTAATACCCAGTTGAAGGGTGAAAAAGTTTTTGAAAACGCCTTTGTCGGTTCTGCCTGCGAAATTATGGCTCTCCAAGATTGCAATTTAGAAAAAAGCGCTCTTTGTATGGAAAATCCCCTGTGGAAAGATTGGAGTGCAGGCTGTGTTCTTAAAGACAGAGCAAATTTTTCTTCAAAATCCATGGCCCTGGGATTTTGGTGGGCTCAAGCTCAGACTCAGGGAATTAAGAATTTTAAATACTCAGATTGGGAAGAATCCCGAAACCAGACCGGTGAGAATAAAAATGAATTTCAAAATGCCGTCGATCTGGCTCTCGATTTTGTGATCAATATTAAAACTCAACCCAAAAATGTCTTAGCTAAAGAGAGAAAACTAGCTCCCGAAAATCCACTTTGGGGATGGGCTCAGAAGCAAGCACTCCAAGAGCTAGGAAATCAATGGAGCTATATTATTTATCCCCTAGAGCGCAGAATCTTAGAAAAATTTAATATTTTGGGAATTAAGCAAGGGCGCACTCCCGCATCAGAGACAATGGCCATTGAAAGAAAACCCCGTCTCACTCCCCAACTTACAATCGAACGTTAAATCAGGCCTTCGCAGGTCTTGGAGTTTGGGCCGTCTGGCCAGGAATTATATATTCCTTTGTCAACGGGAAGAAGGCATCAGCCGCTTGTTGCATTTCACTACTCGTGGCTTCTGGCCACGCCCAAATCTCAGTTCGACACCCTCGAGATTTGAGATACCAAATCAGCGGAAGATAGTCTTTATCGCCACCGAGAATAATAACCACATCCAATTTCTCAGCCATGGTCACGGCATCAATAATAAGAAAGCAGTCGGCATTTTTTACGGGGCGCTTTGTTTCTCCACCCATGCGCGACCAAAAAATTTCAAACTCATTTGAGATTTCTTTAAATTGGGGCTTGTAATAGATTATGCGAATAATTTCCCGATCGCCGACGGCTTCTAAAATCTTTTTATAGTCTGTGCGTCCGTTGTGATGCTTCCACCCTGAGGTTTCGATATTTTCCGCGTCGACAAAAATACCGACTTTCTGAAAGACGAGGCCTTTCTTTTCTGCTGACATAGGTATGACTCCAAATGATGTGTGTGTTGATAAGAATTGAGAATTTGATTTATCGAACTATATATAAACGAAGAAGTAGTCGCCCCTCCATGGGCACCAAGGTATCTGGAACCTTGTAACCCCCCTCCGTGTAGTTTCGTGTATAAACTAAAACTTTTAATTATGACCGCCCCATGCAAAATATTAGAAGGGTTTCTGGGCGAAACGTAAAGAAGATTTATCAAATTCTGTTCTCATTTTGACCCGACCCGGCAAACTCTTGGACCTTGAAACATACCCCAGCCGGTGTCACCATAGTCTCCATATGATTCTTAGAGAATTTAACGGTGCCTATATATTAGACAAGCCTGCAGGGACATCGACCCATACCCCAGACGGGGGGGTTACCGAAGGTTTTATAGAGATGGCCGGCCGTATTCTGGGCCGGCAACTTTGGGCCGTCCACAGACTTGATAACACCACTTCGGGGTGTTTACTGGTCACCTCCAGCGGCCAAAATGTTGATTTATGGACCCAAATCCTTTCTCGAGGAAAAAAGAAATACGTTTTTATTTCCTCTGAGCAGTCTAAAGACAGTGTTTGGTCATTTAATGGTCGAATTGAAAAGACAGGGAATCATCAGTTCCGTTTGGTGGACGGAGAGCCCAATAGTCAAACGACTTTTGCAAGACTTGGCCCCTCGAGCCTTGGAATGTTATACGAGGCCGAAATTTCTACGGGAAAGACTCACCAAATTAGAATTCATGCAAAGGCCTCTGGAATTCCCATTTTGGGCGATTCTGAATATGGAGGAGCACCGTTTTTTCGAATCATGCTTCATTCAAAGGAGCTCGAATTTGACGGGGAAAAAACAATCTCTCCCCTACCCAAAATTTTTAAACTTGAAAAAACTGAAACTCACTTTGAAGACGTGGCTAAATTTCTTATTAGCTTAGATCGTAGACGTTTTCTAATGGAACACTACAAAGATCAAACCAATGCCTTTCGTTTGGTTCATAGAGAATGGGCGACAAAAAAAGGGACAAGGCTTGCCGTTGAAAAATTAGGGAGTGTTCTTCAAATCTTAAGTTATTTTGGTCGGGATCCAGATCAAGATTTCATAAAGGCTCTCTGTCGTGAGGCTGGCTGCGATCATTGGTTTGTAAGACAAATGTTTAATCGTGGTACGGCATCCGGGGACTCAATAGAAAATATAAAAAGCACTTCCCCCGAACTCCCTCTTCAGTGGCAAATCAAAGAAAGCCGGATGAAATTTGATCTTAGATATAGTCAAGGGCTTAGTTCGGGGCTATTTCTCGATCAAAGATTAAATAGAGATCGAATTCTTAAAAGCGCCCAAGGGAAGAGGGTTGCCAATTTCTTCAGTTACACTTGCGGATTCAGTGTGGCCGCGGCCCTTGGCGGGGCCCATGAGGTCGTCAGTGTGGACACTTCATCGACAAGTCTTGACTGGGGTAAAGATAATTTCAAACTCAATGGTTTAGACCCAGATCAATTTGAATTTTTTAAAGCTGATGCTATTTTCTTTCTAAAATCGTCAGTAAAGAGAGAGCGAATTTTTGATATTATCATTTTGGACCCCCCAACATTTTCTCGGAGCAAGCAGGGGACCTTTAAGATCAAAGAAAATCTCTTAGAGCTTCTAGAATTAAGTTTCAAATGTCTTGACCCCCGCGGAAGTATTCTCGTCACGGTGAACGATGAAGATATTTCTTCAGAAAATTTAAGTCGTGCCATTGAAGAGGCGTCGCTAAAGACCCGCTTCTCACCTCTGCGCATTGAGCGGGCACAGATTCCCTATGATTTTGAATTTCCCCTGGAGAGAAACACCGTCATGAAAGGCTACTGGATTTCAAAGCTCTAATGTTATTTTGAGAGGGGGCTCAAAGTGAATTTTAGTCTAAACGAAATGGGAATTTGGTCACGATTTGAAAGTCCTTTTCTTAAAAAACGTACATAGGGATTATTCTCAATTTCAACCTCAGAAAAATCATAGACCCCAGCCATCTGTGTATCACTCACTTCAATCTTATCTATGTGATGGCCAGATTGGGTCAGCACCGTTGAAATATATCTTCCTGTCGCTGTTTTAAGGATGGCCTTACTGATAAGCTCGCTAGGGACAATTCCCTCGGGATTACGCCTTAGCCAATCTTTGATTGAAGGATCGTGAATGAGCTCTAGGGCCGTTACAACATTGTTAATCTCTCCTGACTCAGCGGTCTTAAGCCCTCCATAAGGGATTTTTGCAATCTTCATTTGCATCCATGTCAAATAACCCAAAGTTGGATTTCCCTTTTCACGAACGAGAGGGGGAATGCCGTTATTATTTATAAATTGAGGAACGTTATTGGAAGGGTCCGAGAACCGCGTCAGCCTTGCATCGACAAAATTCATTTGAGCTAAGTCCTTTGAAAACCACCTTTCGACTGAACCCACACTCTCTCCATATTTATTTAAAACTTGTGTCTCGATCGCAAATTCCCACCCTGGTTTAACTTTTTCTATATCTTCTTTGAGAGTAAGAAAATATAAGCCCCCATATCTGAAGCCTTGATTGACCGGAATGGAGTCATAGAGATTCACGACTGGCTCAGTTACTAAATCTTTGTATTTTGAAGCGATAGTGAGTCTTTTTTCGCATCCATTTAAGGTATTTTTATTTGCCGGAAAGACTTGAAATGGAAAACCTAACTCGAGGGTAATGAGAAGTGGCAAAAAGACCCTATTAACGAAGTTCATGATGTGCTCCGTCGGCTACAGTCAATTTGAATCGGGATGTTCAAAATTGGTGCCAAAGAGGGCTATTGGGCTTAGGCCCCTTCTTTTTTGTGATTGGCCCTAACGACCGTGTGAATATTTCCTCGAACGGTGAAATCCCCTACGACTTCGATTTCCCAAGGGTCTAGAAGTTTGATGAGATCATCAATAATATTATTCGTTACATCTTCGTGAAAAACTTTTTTGTCACGAAACGAGTTGATATAAAGTTTTAGGCTCTTAAGTTCAACGCATTTTTTATCTGGCGAATACTTAATACGAATTGTGGCAAAATCGGGAAACCCGCTTCGAGGACAAACGCACGTGAACTCGGGGCAGGTGAATTCGACCCAATAGCGTCTCGCCAGTGTTCGATTATCAAACGACTCTAATTTGCTATTTTTGATCATCTCTTCGCCGTGAAGCATTTTTACATCCTTAAAGGTTAATTCTCTTGGCTAATTTTATGGTGGAGAAACTGACTACTGAGATGAGAAAACATGAGTTGAGCATCTTCGCAAATTCCGTAATTATGGGTTTCAAAATATATCGAAACATCCGAGAGGGGTTTGAGTTTTCCACCGGTAAAACCCACAAGACTTATAATTTTAGAACCATTTTTCTTTGCATATTCAACGGCCCTGATAACATTTGGAGAATTTCCGCTAGCCGAAATGGCAATACACACATCCCCGGGATTAAGAAGATTTTTAAGTTGCTCTTCAAAAACCGTTTCGTACCCGCAGTCGTTGGCGTAAGCACTCAGTAAGCTCACATTATCAGCTAAACCCAGAACGCGAAGACGCTTCTTTCCTTCAACGGCACTGCCTTTTGAAAGATCATTAACCATATGGGAGCTTGTACCTGCACTCCCCCCGTTACCAAAAATAAAGACTTGTTTGTTGTCTTTATAAGCGCTCCAAAGAAGACTTATGGCCCGATCGAAGGTTTCAGTTTTATAAACATCAAATATGCCGTGGGCTTCATTTAAATAATTTCTTACAAATTCATTTGAGTTCATCTTCATCCCATAAAAATGATTTTGCTACCTTGGGTATCAAAGCCACATTCAAATTGTCTCAGTTCTTTTAACTCGTGCCTAACTTTCTCTTTTAAAGTTGGGTCACAAAATACCATGAGAAAGCCCCCACTACCAGCCCCTAAGATTTTACCGCCTAAGGCCCCCGCACTGAGAGCCCTGCCGTACCATTCGTCTATTTGAGATGTGGTTATATTTGAAGCGAGGCTTCTTTTTATCGTCCAGGCTTCGTCTAAGAGCTTACCAAAGCTCTCTAAACTTCCGTCTTTTTCCAAGACAGCCTTCATTTTTTTGGAAATAGTCACCATTTGGCGGAGTTCTTCACGCTTTGATTCCGTATTGCTTTTTTGTTCGGTCAAGACATCTTTAGCATTTCGAGTGAGGCCAGTGAAAAAAAGGCTACAGCTTTCTTCTAATTTTCTCCTCGTATCGCTGGAGCAGACGATCGGGTCAACATGAGTTTCTCCGTTGGGTAGAAATCTAATAAACTGTAACCCCCCGTAGGCTGCGATGTACTGGTCTTGTTTTCCGATGGGTTCATGGAGTTGTTTAATTTCAATATCGCACGCCTCACTTGCTAAATCCTCTGCGGTCTGAAACTTTCCGAGGTAACCCTTTAGCGCGTGAAGTAAACCGACCGTGAAACTTGAACTTGATCCAAGACCTGAGCCCGAAGGAATATCAGCCATTGAAATAAGCTCCACTCCTCCCTGGGGTAAATATTTGGTAAGGACGTTCTTAAAGATCTTATGTTCTATATCTTTTACATTGTTATGAATTTCAGTTTTCGAATAACTCAAGCGAACGGTCTGATCAAATCGGCGGTTCGCCGTGATATACATATATTTATTAAGGGCCGTCGATAGAACCGCACCTTCTTCTTCTTTGTAAAAACTTTCTAAGTCAGAACCGCCGCCGGCGAAACTTAAACGAAACGGGGTCCGAGAAATAATCACGTGCTGATCCCCATATCTCCGTCATTTAATATATCTTCAATGGCCTTTTTTACAGCACCCAGACTATCAAGCTTTGGTTTAAAACCTAGATCTTGAAGTTTTGTTCCATCAAGATGCACCTGGGAGACATCCCCCTTCCAGCCTCGAGACCCTCCTGTAAAAATCTTTTTAGCACTTGGATTCACCTTGGCGATAACACTTTCTGCGAGTTGGGCGACCGAACATATTCCCTGCCCGGCCAAATTAAAGAGATTCACTTCATCTTTAGATTTTTCTAAACCAAAAATCATACCGTCAATACAATCACTGACATGAAGGTAACTTTTAGCTTGTTTACCATCACCCAAGACCTCTAAATTCCCAGGAGATTTTTTTAGCTTTTTTATAAAGTCATGAATTGCACCATGGGTGGTGTGGCTTCCGACAATATTTGCAAATCGATAAATCCAAACCCGATACTCATAGTTATGACTAAACGCCGTGGCTAGGGCTTCGCAAGCTAACTTACTCGCTCCATAAAAACTTATGGGAAGTAGGGGGCCGTAACTTTCAGGAGTGGGTTTTATTGTGGCCTCGCCGTAAATGGCACTGGTCGAAGAGAAAATAATCTCTTTTACCGATGCCGACCTCATGGCTTCAAGAACATTGTATGTGGCAATGGTTCCGATTTTTAAGTCGATATCTGTTCTTGCACCGCCAGAGGCAATATCCGAATTGGCAGCGAGATGCCAAACTCTATTAATACCTGTACAAGCGCTTTTTACCGCTTCAAGGTCAAGAAGATCGGCTTTGATAAATTTAAAGTTTTTAAAATCTCGGCAAGGAGCCAAGAATTTTTCTTGGCCAAGACTTAAATCATCTAAGGCCACCACGTCTTGGCCATCTCTCAATAATCTGAGACACAGGTGACTTCCAATAAATCCGGCACCGCCAGTAACAAGACATTTCATATCTTGCCCGTCATAAGCAAGCGCGCTTGGTTCACAAGAGTTGGTTTATAAAGAAAACGAACACTTTCTTTTTTGAAATTGTAATGGGGAAGATGATCCTTGTCGACCAATGGCCCGTCAGAAATAATTTTTTCAAAAAGACTAAGATAATCGGTGGCCATCCTGCTTACGCTAAAATATTTTTCAACAGCCTCCCTACAATCTTTAGGGTTTATGTTCGACACTTTATCCATCGCAGAGAGTAATTCGCCATAGGTCGTGCACGTAATACCGGTTTTGCCGTCTAGAACCATCTCAGGCATACAGCCATTTCGTGTTGAGATGACCGGAGTACCACAGGCGAGAGCTTCTAACGGTGCTCCAGCACAGGGTTCGTCCCAATTGGTAGGGTAGACCAAAGCCTTTGCTCCACCAAGGATTTTATTTTTTACCGCATCACTAACAAAGCCAACGTATTCAATAAGGCCTCTTGATATGCCATTACCGCCGATAATTTTTAATTTCACTTTTAAATCGTTGGCCCAAGAGATAACGGTTTTTAAATTCTTCACCCGCCAAGTTGTGCGGGCTAAAAATATGAAATAATCTTCTTTTTTTGCAACAAAAGTATAGCGTTCCGGATCAACTCCATTAAAAACAAAAATATTAGATGAGTGGTTACGGGCGTGACTTTGACTTAGAAAATTTGTATTCGCAAAATATTTTTCATTTTCGTGACCATTACCATGAATCGTCACGAGATAAGGTTTTTTGGGCTCATCAGTCAGCGGTTGATGGGAGTGGATAAAATCCACATCACTCGGAATAAGCTTTTCAATATCCCCACCCTTCCACCCCATAGGAAGCTCAACGACAGCGCTTCCGTTTAGCTTTGAACCGGGTCGACAAAGAACACTCACCCTGTGACCACGCTTAGAATATTCTTCAGCCAATGTCACTACGATGCGCTCGATTCCACCATAGTTGGGGGGTGGCAGTTTTGAGTCGTGAAAGAGCAATATATGCATGGCTTTTGTTCTAAGCGGAATAGGGCTTTTTGGCAAGTTTTGTTCGCCTTGCATGGGTGAGTTTGGAGGCCACACTGGTTTCTTTGTGTGAGTCTACGGGAACAGGCACTGTGGGCAAATTAAAGACTGAATTGACAATATCATTAGCGATATTAAAAACGTGTTCGTTAGTGGTCTTTGAAAGAACAACAACCACGGCTTCTTTATCTTTGAGGTAATAGAAGAGGCTTGTGTAATTAGATATGTGCCCCGAGTGCCAATATATTCTCTGGCCGCTGACGTCTGAAATTCGCAGTCCCAGACCATAATAGTCAGGGACGGTTATCGTTCTTTTATTCTTATCCGTGGTGATGGTCGTATAGTAGTGATAGGTCGAAATCTCGGGCTTTGTCATTTGCTCTAGAGTTTCTTCACTGAGAACACTCTTTTCGCTAAAAAGAGCGTGTTCCCATTTGAACAAATCTCGAGGGGATGAATACATATTTCCGACGGCAAAATAACAAGCAGGTTGTGAAGCATTAAATCCCGTTCCCACGGCACTGGCGCCAATCATCCCCGATCGCTCCATGGATAGAGGGCCCGTGATCTCAGTTTCAAGAACGTTGGGTAATTTTTGACCGGTGACTTCTTCGATGATGCTTCCTAATAAAAAATAATTCATATTTCGATAACGGAATGTTTGTCCTGGAGCAAAATGGGGATTTTTTTTCTTAAGTATCGCAAGCCCTTGCTCTTGATTTTGAAAGGGGCACGGTCTTTTGAAACTTAAATATTCATAGGTGAATCCAGAAGTGTGATTTAAAAGATGTCTAATTTTAATATTGGCCCAGGATTTGGGAGTATCGGGAAAAAACTTTTGAATCGAATCGTCAAGGCTTAGAATTTTTCTATCAACTAATTTTAACATTAAAGCCGCAGTAAATTGCTTCGTCATCGAACCCAAAAGAAATTGTCTATTCACGTCGTCTTCAGAATATTGTTGCTCCTTTTTGTCGGGGTCATACGAGTGTTCAAATATAATTTGCGAATCTTTAGCCACAAGAACAACACCATTAAAATTGGGATGACTCTTGATTATGGCCTGGTCGATAGGAACAAAAGCGATGTCGGGATTTGGAACACTAGAATCTTCAAGATCTACACTTTCTTGAGGTAAAATATTTTGGGAACCGGGAGAGGGAATGGGAGGAAGTTTGAAGGCCGCAATAGTGCTAGAATCAGCCCTTAAGGGAGTAGCCACGGCGACGACCACGAGCGAAATCCAGAGTAAATTATAGAGTTTTTTTAAAGTTCCCATTCCAGATTAGTTACTTATGCAATTCTATGGCCCAGGAAATAGGGGGAGAAATCGAAAAAAAACAAGGAAGACAGGAGCTTGTGGTGAACTGTGACAATTTTGGTCTTACAGGTGATTTAATCTCAATCACTTAAGATAAAGGCCCCAAAAGGGGCCCTTATGAAAGTTTCAATTTAGATTCGATTAGCTACATCCCATGGAATTGCCGCAGTTCAAGCATTTATAACAAGCGCCATTTCGGACGGTGGTATGCCCGCAACTTGAACAAAATGGAGCATCCCCCATCATCGTCTGAAGATGGGCACTCAAAACACTGGCTGCAGTTACCGCTGGGGACTCGCCAGAAACCATATTTTCAGTGGCCGCACGTTTCACTTCGTTAATGGCTTTTTGTTCCACCATCGCCGGACTCATATCTAATTGCAGAGCTCCTTGACTACGATGAATGGCCAATTCTTGATTACCATCGGGCTTAACATGAACGAAATCCGTTTGACCCAAGTATTCCATTCCAAGAACACGGAATAAATAATCGACAATCGAAGTGGCATTTTTAATATTTGGATGATCAACCACACCCTGAGGTTCAAAACGGGTGAAGGTCATCTTCTCCACATACTCTTCAAGAGGCACACCATATTGGAGGCCTAAGGAAACTGAAATGGCAAAACAGTTGAGTAAACTTCTAAATGTTGCCCCTTCTTTATGCATGTCGATGAAAATTTCTCCGAGACTCCCGTCGGCATATTCACCTGTTCTTAGATAAACTTGATGTCCACCAACTCTAGCTTCGACGGTAAAGCCCTTTCGTTTTTTTGGAAGTTTGCGACGCTTTCCGGCCCCGATAGCAAACTGGGCTTGTTTAAGAGCGGCATCAACAGCTTGGGCTACAATTTTATCGACCTCTTCACGAGAAATTTTTTCTGACTCTTTACTTGAAGAGTTTAAGGGCTGACTCATTTTACTTCCATCGCGATAGACAGCGATGGCCTTCAAACCCAATTTCCAACCTTCCGTATAGACTTTATCGATATCTTCGACGGTGGCTTCATGGGGAAGATTAACGGTCTTACTGATTGCTCCGCTCAAAAAGGGTTGGGCCGCGGCCATCATATGAATATGAGCCATGGGCGCAATATAACGCTGACCTTGAGCTCCACATTTATTGGCGCAATCAAAAACCGGAAGATGCTCGGGTTTTAAAAAAGGAGCCCCTTCGACGGTCATTCGACCGCACATAAAAAGACTCGCTTCTTCGATTTGCCCGATGCTAAAGCCAAGTTCTTTTAAAATACTTTGTCCTGGTTTTTTAACTTTCTCTGCATCAATACCTAAGCGCTTTAGCGTGTCTTCACCAATAACCCAAGGGGCTATGGCCGCGCTCAAATCAAAAGCTCCAGGTAATGTTTTTTCAATTTTTTGAATATCACTTGAAGTAAAACCCTTAGCCGCCAAAGTTTCGCGATTGACGTGGGGTGCATCTTGAAGGGAGTTCGTTCCGACCGCATAGTTCACGATGGCTTCGATTTGATTTTGGGGGTAACCCAAATTTTTCAAAGCCATAGGAACAGATTGATTGACGATCTTAAAGTATCCACCACCGGCAAGTTTTTTAAATTTTACGAGGGCAAAGTCAGGTTCAATTCCAGTGGTATCGCAATCCATAAGAAGACCAATGGTTCCCGTCGGCGCGAGAACTGTGGCTTGCGCATTTCTTACTCCAAACTGAGATGTGAGTTCGACAACGTCATCCCAATCTTGGCATGCGGCCTTCACTAAATATTCCGGAGCATTCTTTTCTGAAATCTTATAGGCCGCATCTCTATGCTGGCGCATAACTCGCATTGTGGGTTCAGCATTTTTTTCATAACCGGGAAAGGGCCCCTTCACACGAGCGATATCAGCGCTAGTCTTGTAAGCACTTCCTGTCATGATCGCAGTCAAAGCCCCAGCCCAAGCGTTGGCTTGGGGACTATCGTAAGGAATACCTTTAATCATAAGAAGCGTTCCGAGATTGGCGTAGCCAAGACCAAGGGGACGATAATCATGACTGGTTTTTGCAATTTGTTTAGTTGGGTAAGATGAAAAATCCACCAAAATCTCTTGGGCAGTAATTAAGATGCGACAGGTTTCTCTGTATCTTTCGACATCAAAGGTCCCATCTTCATTAAGATATTTGACGAGATTAATACTTGAAAGATTACATGCACTATCGTCAAGAAACATATATTCAGAACACGGGTTTGAGCCATTGATCCGATCGGTGTTCGATGACGTATGCCATTTGTTAATTGTCGTGTCGAATTGAACACCGGGGTCAGCGCACTTGTAGGCGGCCTCACAAATTTGTCTCCAGAGCTCGCGAGCTTTGTAAGTCTTATGGATTTGGCCATCAGTGCGATTTCTTGTACTCCATTCTTTATCATCGACCACGGCCTGCATAAACTCATCGCTGAGTCTGACGGAGTTGTTACTGTTTTGGCCTGAGACAGTTTTGTAAGCGTCGCCATTAAAGTCGCTGGAGTAACCTGCTTCTACTAGGGCCGCGACTTTTTTCTCTTCTCGCACTTTCCAATTAATAAATTCTTCAATTTCGGGGTGATCCACATCAAGGGTGACCATCTTAGCGGCACGTCTTGTGGTTCCTCCAGATTTTGTAGCTCCTGCTCCGCGATCCAGGACCTCAAGAAAGCTCATGAGTCCTGACGAAAACCCGCCACCACTTAATTTTTCTGTGGCCGCGCGAATTTTACTAAAGTTAGTCCCAGTGCCTGAACCATATTTAAATATTCGAGCTTCATTTTTCACGAGGTCAAAAATGCTCATAAGATCGTCTGAAACACTTTGAATAAAGCAAGCCGAGCATTGGGGATGTTCATAAGCCGTCGGAGTGTCAACCACTTGATTAGTCGCAAAGTCCCAGTGGTAATTTCCAGAAGTTCCTAAAATTCCATACTGATGAAATAATCCGCAATTAAACCAAACTGGGCTATTAAAAGCCGCTCTTTGAGTGACAAGAAGATATGTGAGTTCTTTCTCAAAGTGATCGGCATCTTCGGCGGATTTGAAATATTCCATGTCTTCGCCAGCTTTACGAATCGTATTGGCAACGCGATAGACGAGTTGCTTAACGCTTTTTTCGCTTCCCGTTCCGGGAACTCCGGCTTTACGAAAATATTTTGAGACAGCGATATCTGTGGCAAGCTGACTCCATGTTGATGGGACCATGACGTCATCCATTTCAAAAACACTGCCGCCACCGGCATCAGAAATTTTACTACGACGACGTTCCCACGTGACCATTTCAAATGGATCTGTATTTTTAGGAACAAAAACTGATTTAAAAGTAATTCCTTTGGAATTCCCTGAAAAACCGGTGGTCGTTTTTGACCTTAAAGCCGTTTTGTTTAAGATTTTTGAGTTTCCCGTTTGAGCATTGGTATTAGAATTCATTGAAGATCCTGGTGATTCCATAAGTGGTTCCCTCCCCCTTGGTGTTAACGCTAGGCCTCCAGGCCTAGGTGCCAAAAAATCCCGACTAGTTTTAATGACTTAGACGCACCTCAGCGGGCTGATGAAATGCGCTAATTTAATTTCCCCCGTACTCTCTTATTCAGATCACAAGCGTTAAGATTTGGTCAAGACCTTTTATCACTAGGCGTAGTGGTGCTTTTCTTAAATAGCCACTAGCGATAGTATTTATAAACACTTAACGTCCTGCGAAAAAAACACTATTTCTCCTAACTCTAGACAGCATTGAAAAGCACGACTTTTCCGTCGAGAAATGGACAAATAAATTCTCCGGAATTCTTCAACTTGTAGCTAAAAAGTTCCGAAAAAATGAATAGCGGACATGAAATTAAGACATTTAGTACTCGGATTTGTCGGAGTTTTGCTTCTTGGCACAATCGGGTACCACTTGATTGAAGGTTGGGACTTCTTCGATTGTTTCTACATGACTGCAATCACCGTAACCACCGTGGGTTTCGGAGAGCTACACCATCTCAGTACGGCGGGCCGTGCGTTCACCTTAGTCGTTTTATTTTTAGGATTCGGTGTCGCCTTCGCAGCTCTCTCACAATTTACGGCTACTCTTTTTCGAGGGGAACTCCAACAAATCCTCGGGAGAAGACGAATGGAAAAGGGACTCAAGAATATGCAAAATCACTACATCCTCTGTGGCTATGGGCGAATGGGAAAAATCATCGCCCAAGAATTTTTAAAAAAAGGAATGGCCTTTAACGTTATCGAATTAAAACCAGAAGAATTTCGAGGAACCGGTGAGATCGAAAAATTTCCCTTCATCGTCGGCGACGCAAGTCATGAAGAAACATTAAAGACCGCAGGGGTCGATCGAGCACTGGGTGTTGTGACCGCCGTTTCAACCGATGCTGATAATGCGTTTATTGTCATGACTGCTCGAGGAATGAATCCAAAACTTTCAATTGTGGCGAGAGCGGCTGATCTTGCGAGTATAAACAAATTAAAGTTAGCTGGAGCAAATAAAGTCATCTCACCTTATGTTATTGGTGGCACTCGAATAGCCCAAGCCGTTTTAAATCCCGCCCTTGTGGATTTTATCGAGGTGGCCACCGACCACGGCTCTCTTGAAATTGAAATGGCCGATGTTCATATTCCAAAGGGTTCTGAATTTCATGGCATGGCTTTAGACCACACAGAGATTAAAAGTTTAGATCTCATTATCGTGAGCATCCAAAGAGAAGATAAATCAATGGTGTTTAAGCCCGACGCGAAAACTCAAATCTCCAGCGGAGACCGAGTCATCGCCGTGGGGAGGCCTGAGCAAATTCAGCGGATGATCATCAGAGCCCAGCATATTCAATAGGTTACAGAGAGCCAAATAGAGCGCCTTTGTCAGCCTAAGTGCTCAATATCACTAACATTACCTTGAGAATTTGGCCTTGACAAAGGTCTAATGTCCGACCATACTGGTCTTATATGTTTAGGATCAATAAGACCTCAGAATACGGTGTTTTAGCTCTTCGCTATATTGGTGAAAAGAACCAAGCTCTAAGTGCGCGCCAAATTTCTGAGGGATTAAGTCTACCTTACGAGATTACTGCTAAGACCCTTCAACATTTGAAGGAGGCAGGTTTCATTCAGAGTTCCATGGGCACCCACGGGGGCTACACCTTGAAAAGCCCCCTTGATCAAATCAGTTTTGCTCAAGTCATCGATGCTCTTGAGGGCCCTGTGGCCATTGTCGAGTGCGCTAGTCACGGTGGAAAAGAATGCAGTCGAAACTCAACTTGTGAACTTCAAGATGGAATGAAAGATCTGAATAATAAAATAAGAAGCCTTTTAGAAGAAACAAAACTTAATACCTTTGCAAAAGCGGAGACCAAAATTTCATGAAAGCAGTTTATTTAGATAATCACGCAACGACTCCAATGGATCCTCGAGTATTCGAGACCATGAAGACCTATTTCGTTGAAGAATTTGGAAATGCCGCGAGCCGTAATCACCAATTTGGATGGCGTGCTGAAAAGGCCGTAGAGATTGCGCGTAAACAAATTGCGGCCCTAATTGGGGCCACCGATAAAGAAATTATTTTTACAAGCGGCGCCACAGAGAGTGACAACATGGCTATTCTTGGCGTGGCCGAAATGTACGCCGAAAAAGGTAATCACATCATTACGACAAATATCGAGCACAAGGCCATTTTAGATAGTTGTAAAGTCGCCGAAAAAAGAGGGTTCACGGTGACTTATCTTCCCGTAAACAAATTTGGGCAAGTTACCGTAGAGGCTGTTCGCAACGCCATCACAGACAAAACAATTTTGATTTCAGTCATGTTTGCTAATAACGAAATCGGGAGCATTAATCCGATTTCAGAAATTGGTGCTCTGGCCAAAGAAAAAGGAATTATTTTTCACACCGACGCCGTTCAAGCTTTGGGCCGAGTTCCTGTGGATGTCGAGGCTATGAAAATTGATCTCCTTTCAATTTCGGGGCACAAAATTTATGGCCCGAAGGGAGTTGGAGCCCTCTACGTTAGAAGAAAAAATCCGAGAGTTAAAGTGAGCCCTCTTATTCATGGCGGTGGTCATGAAAGAGGTATGCGATCGGGGACTCTAAACGTGCCTGGCATTGTGGGTTTAGGCAAAGCGTGTGAAATTGCAAAAGCAGAACTTGCGCAAGATGCTGAAAAGCAAAAAATGTTAAGAGATCGCTTACAAAAGAAATTATTTGATGCCCTTGATGAAGTTTATCTCAACGGGCATCCGACCGAGAGACTTCCAAATAACCTTAACGTGAGCTTTGCTTTTGTTGAGGGAGAATCTCTGATGATGGGAATTAAAGACATCGCCGTAAGTTCAGGGTCTGCCTGCACGACGGCGTCTTTAGAGCCTTCCTATGTGTTACGGGCCATTGGAGTTGGAGAAGATCTCGCCCACACCTCCATCAGATTTGGCCTTGGGAGGTTTACAACCGAAGAAGAAATTGACTTCACCGCTGAGCAGGTGATTAAAACAGTGAGGCGCTTAAGAGAAATGTCGCCACTCTATGAAATGGCAAAAGAAGGCGTTGATATTAAAAACGTGAACTGGGCCGCGCACCACTAGTTGTGGCGCCGCCTTAGGAGAATATATATGTCGTACAGTCCAAAAGTTGTTGATCATTACGAAAACCCCAGAAACATTGGGAGTCTTGATAAAAAAGACCCCACAGTGGGAACGGGTGTTGTTGGCGCTCCGGAATGCGGGGACGTCATGAAGCTTCAAATCAGAATAAATAAAAACACCAATGTGATTGAAGATGCAAAATTCAAAACATTCGGTTGTGGAAGTGCCATTGCAAGTTCAAGTCTTGCGACAGAATGGCTTAAGGGCAAAACTGTCGACGAGGCTATGAAAATAAAGAACACCGACATCGTTGAGGAGCTCGCACTGCCCCCAATTAAAATTCACTGTTCTGTTTTGGCGGAAGATGCCATTCGCGCCGCTATCTCAGACTATCAGACCAAACAAAGTGAAAAGACTTTAGCCGTGGCAGGAGATTCTAAGTCATGATCAAGGTGACTGAAAAAGCAGCATCCGAAATAAAGAGGCTCTTAGAAAAAGAGAGTCAAGATTCGTTCTTACGCGTTCAGGTTATCGGGGGCGGTTGCTCCGGAATGTCTTACAAACTTGGTTTCGATACAAAGAAAACTGAAACCGATAAGATTTTTCAAGATCAGGGTGTTACGGTTCTCGTTGATCCGAAGAGCTACCTTTACATCGCGGGCACTACTCTTGATTTTTCTGATGGCCTTCAAGGAACCGGTTTTAATTTCGTTAATCCGAATGCGAAGAAAAGCTGCGGATGCGGTAGTTCCTTTTCTGCCTAAGAGGCCAGAAAGCTTTTCATGAATTTCTTTGAACTCTTTGGAATTAAACCCAGTTATTTCTTGAAATCAGAACAGCTTGAAAAAAAATTCTACGAATTAAGCCGAATTTTACATCCCGACAAGGTTCAAACAAAAAGTATTGAAGAATTAACTGAGGTCACTCGTAAGTCGGCGCTCCTTAACATGGCTTTTAAAATTCTTAAAAATGACGATGAAAGGGCCCATTACCTATTTGAATTGGCCCATTTTAATTTAGGGGCGGTAAAAAAGTCACTTCCACCGGAACTGGCGGAAGAGTATTTTAATCTTCAAGAGGTCTTGGAAGAAGAGGGAAATAAATCTGAAGAAATACAGAGCTTAATCCAAAATTTCTCGTCTCTTTTAGAAAAACAAGTTGTGACACAAGAAACTATTCGAGACGAGGCCTTTAGAGGTTGGGAGATGGCCCAAGGCCCTCTTGATGAAAGGGCTTTTCCTTTTTTCACTCGGGCCTACGATGCGATTCAACAAAAAAATTATCTCGAAAGCATGGCTGATGACTTGGAAAAAAAATGGCCAGCGTAACCTTTGGCCGCTTTGACGGCCCAGAAATCATTTTGGGAATTGATTTAGGAACGACAAATAGTCTTGTGGCTATTTCGGAAAAAGGCATTCCGCGAGTTCTCAAAGATTCTGATGGAACGAGTATCGTCCCAAGCGTTATTCATTGGAACGAAAAAGAAAAGAGGCTCACGGCTGGTGTCGGAGCCAAAAATTCTCGAGTCCTTGATGCGAAACACACGGCTTATTCAGTTAAAAGATTTATGGGGCGGGGTAAATCTGATTTAAAAAATATCGATGGCGGAGCCGTTGATATCTCTGGATCGACCGACGAAAATATTTTAATTAAGCTCGGCAACAAATCTTTTTCTGCAATTGAGTTATCCAGTGAAATTCTGAAGGTTTTAAAAAATAGAGCTGAAGTCAGTCTTAATATGCAAATTTCAAAAGCGGTCGTAACGGTACCTGCTTACTTTAATGACAGCCAGCGCTCTGCCACCCGTCTTGCAGGAACCCTTGCTGGTCTTGATGTGGTCCGTATAGTCAATGAACCCACGGCTGCGGCCCTTGCCTATGGCTTAGATAAAAAAAAGAACGATCTCATAGCCGTTTATGATTTGGGCGGTGGGACCTTTGATATTAGTCTTCTTAAACTACATGATGGGATTTTTGAGGTTTTGGCCACCAATGGCGATACGACGTTAGGGGGAGATGATTTTGACAATGCCATTGTCGATTTTATTTCTCCTTCACTTCCAAAGAATTTAGATAGAAATGATATTCAGTTAAGATCGACTCTCATCGAAGCAGCAGAAAAATTAAAGATCAATCTCTCTGAAAAAGAAGAAGCCTCTGCAGAAATTAAATTTCATAACAACAATTATCAGGTCAAAATAACTCGAAAAGATTTCATTTCACTCATTGAGCCTTTGGTTAAGAAAACAGTCGCTATTACTCAAGTTGCTCTTGAAGATGCCCACCTTAAGGCCAAGGACATCGGCGATATTGTCATGGTTGGGGGTTCAACTAGAATTCCATATATTCGTCAGACCCTAAGAGATTTTTTTGGTAAAGATTTAAATATCTCTATGAATCCTGAGGAAGTCGTTGCTCTTGGCGCTGCCGTTCAAGCTGACATTCTTTCAGGGCAAAATCAGGATATGGTTTTATTGGACGTAGTCCCATTGAGCTTAGGTATTGAAACTTACGGTGGAACCGTAGGAAAAATCATTCACCGTAATACAAAAATTCCAGCCATGGCCCAAGAGACGTTCACAACTCACGTCGATGGGCAAAAAAATGTTCTTATCCATGTTCTGCAAGGAGAGAGAGAGCTCGCCGTAGATTGTAGATCTCTCGGAAGATTTAATCTCAAAGGTTTACCTCCAATGCCAGCTGGTTTACCCAAAATTCAAGTCGTCTTTCTTATCGACGCCAACGGAATATTAAGAGTAGGGGCAAAAGAATTAACGACAAATACGGAGACGGCCATCGAGGTTAAACCCTCATATGGTTTGACCGACAAACAAGTAGAAGAAATGCTCCACCAAAGTTTTGAGAATGCCGAAGAAGACTTGAAAGCCAGACAACTCATTGACACTCGTGTAGAGGCCGACGGAATTTTAAGAAGTGCCGAGAAAATCTTAAAAGAGGGTGAAGACCTTCCAGATCACGTTGGCGTTATGGCTAACGTTCAGGAAATTAGAAGGGCCATCGAAAACGTGAAAGAGCGCATCAAAGGCGAAGATTACCTTGCCATTAAAGACGCCCTTGAAGATCTTGAAACTGCTGCAAAGCCCTTGGCCGCCCAGGTCATGAATAGGGCCCTCCAGGCCAAAATGGGACAAAAAAATATTAAAGACGTCCTTGATCTAAAGAAGGAGAATTCCTAAGATAGGTTAGAGGAGGAGTTCATGGGCTTAAAATGGCAAGACTCAGAAGATATCGGCATTGAACTTCACGAAAAATTTCCACAAATTGACCCTTTAACCGTCAGATTCACTGACCTTCATCGCTACATTATCGAACTTCCTGATTTTGAAGATGATCCAAAAAAATCAAGTGAGGGGCTTCTTGAAGCGATTCAAATGAGTTGGCATGAGGAGTTTAAAGGGTGATCAAGGCAAGAATCACAGGCGTTGGAAAATACCTCCCTCCTCTGGTCGTAAAAAATAAAGATCTCGAAACCATGATGAACACCAATGACGAGTGGATTCAGCAAAGAACTGGAATTCAAGAGCGTCGTTGGGCCGAACCGGGCACCACCACCACGGGGATGGGAGCTCAAGCGGCTCTCGCGGCCATTAAAGATGCCGGGCGTAGCCTCGATGATATCGACGCGATTATTTTTGCAACATTAAGTGCAGATTATTTTTTTCCTGGATGCGGAGTTCTTCTTCAAGGAGAATTGAAACTGAAGAAAACTGTGCCCGCACTCGACGTTCGAAATCAATGCTCTGGTTTTCTCTATAGCTTGTCTATTGCTGACGGATGGATTCGAGCCGGTCAATACAAGTGCATTTTGGTTGTGGGGAGTGAGATTCATAGTAGCGGAATGGATAAATCCCCCGAAGGCCGCGACATTAGCGTTCTCTTCGGCGATGGCGCTGGTGCCGTTGTTGTCGAACCGTCATCTAATGGAAGCGGTATTCTTGTGACAAAACTTCATAGCGAAGGCGACTTTGCAAAAAAAACTTTGGTGTCACAGACCTTCGAGCTCTGACTTTCCCAGGGTCATTAAGGGGCAAAATAATTTGGATGAATCTTTCTTTCCCGAAATGGATGGGAAGTTTGTTTTTAAAAATGCCGTGATGCGAATGATTGAAGTTTTGATAGAGGCCACGTCCGCGATCAATGTAAAACCCAATGAGATTGATTTTGTTATCGCCCATCAAGCTAATTTGCGAATCAACAGCATGGTGATGCAGCAACTTGAAATCCCACAAGATAGAACTTTAAACACGATCCACAAATACGGCAACACAACGGCGGCCACACTCCCCATCGGGATGGAAGAAGCCAAAGGAGCCGGACTTCTTAAAGACGGTGATCTCGTCGCCATGGTCGCTTTCGGCTCAGGTTTTACCTGGGGCGCTTCGCTCATGCGGATTTGATGACCTCATCCATTCTCGGGAAATCAAGTCGTGCAAACCCAAGCCATATCTGCTAGAGAGGAGATCAAATCTTTTTAGGGGGTTCTATGAAAAATTTTGGCGTTGCTTCAATTATTTTTGTTTTCACAATTCAATCCTATGCCGCAGACAACACGTTTGCTATTAAAGCGCTTCAAACTTTAAAAATGGTTTTTCACCTGGATCCTAAGCCAAATGGAACAAATCCTAATTTTCTTGAAGCCAACAAGAGTTATGTGGGGACCTTCCAAACTCAAGGGGATTGTAAACTGGTTCTACGCTATAGCGCTTCTCAAAATGAGGCTTCTCTCCAACTATCCCTTCAAGCAGGAAATGATTTCGTTAACTGGCAATCGGAAATTATTCCCGTCAGCAATAATCCTAACCGAGTTATCGTGACTTCTTACAAAACCGATGGCCAGTTAACGAAATCATTTCCTGCTTGAAGGGAAATAACGGCGACCCTGCCACAATAACAAGTCAACGGGGTGTTTTCGAATTATGGCCTTCTCCATCATCGCAAGTGGATCGAATTTCAGCCATAACCATGGGAGGTAATCGTTCCAACCTCCTTCCCTTTAATTTCAAAACAACTTGTAAAGATTTAGTGCCTGCGAACTGAGGTCCATCACGCTGCGTTTGTCTCTAAGGCAGACCTGCCTTAGTTAAGCCTTGCGGGCGCCTCACCCGGGTTTAAGAAGGGGAACTTGAATGGCGGGGTCAAAGGCCTGGTAAGAAGTCAGTTTCTTTTCGGCGGCGATCCGAGCCGAAAAATCTTCGATGGCCTTTTTATCAAATCCTTCCGCAATCAAAGAAATCTTTTTGTCTTTTTCGATTACAAAAAATGTGGGTACGAAATCTAAACCGTAGGCAACCGAAACGGGGTAAGGGGTGACATCACTCCACACTTCAAAATTGAATCCATATTTCTGTTTGAATGCCACGGCATCGCTTACAGAATCTTGGGCAATGGCTAAGAAATGATCGGGGCCAAGAGTTTTTCCAATTTTTGCGAGGTGGGGAAAAGTGAATTGGCAGGTCGGGCAATTATTTTTGTAAAAGATAACAAGCAGAGGAGCACTCTTAGAAAGCTTTCCGTAAAAGTCTTGGGTTTTCCCACCTTCATCCTGAAGTTTAAAATCCGGTGCTACATCGCCCGTCTTCACCATTTGGTACGAGCTTACTTTTGGTTGAGATGCGTGTCAAATTTAACGCACATATGAACCAAAAGTAAGGCCGTACCTAAGTGTCTTCGGGAGGATCTTTTTTTTCTGTGGATGGGGGTTTGAATTGGTGGCGGGCCGTTGACGCCGGGCGCTGCTGATCTTTGTCTCGATTTTTGTAGCGCATGGGCATTCTGGGCTTTTTACTTGCGGGCTGGGCATGCTCTTTGATGACTTGCTCGGCAAGGTCGACGGTGATATCGCCCATGCATTTAATTTGGCAACTAAGTCGGGAGTGGTCAATGAAGTAGGCTGAACCGATAAGAGACTTTTCTTTAAAGCTTGGAGGAAGAATATTATTTTCTCCTGCAACGACCTTCACGCGACACTCAGAACAGCTTGGGAGACCCCCACAGATAGATTTTATGAAAATGCCATTTTTCTTCGCAAGCTCTAAAACACTTTCGTTCGGTGCAATTTCAAATTCTTTTTCACTGGGTAAAAACTTAACTTTCATATTTCCTTCCCGGGTTCGATATAACCAGGTGTTCCGTCAAAAAAATAAAAATGATTCTCGTTAAAATCTTTCACACCGTCAAGAATTTCTGCCCATACGACGGCGGTCAAAAGAGACCCTTGAACGAGGCGGTCTACAATCATCGATTTAAATTTATTGGCTGCGACTCTAAGATCTTTTCGGCTTACGGATTTATCCATTTCAAGCAGAGCTGGAATTTTACTGAAACTATCGCCAATCATCCAACGAACGCCAACCTCACCCTTCATTTTAGAAAGTTCTGATTTTTCAAAAATATCTAGGGCCTTATTCATGACTTCAACTTTTAATTCAGGATCAAGTTGGTTCACGAGTTCCGATTCAAAATACACATGGACACCCTTTTGCCCCGTCATTTGGCCATCGTGATTATCCGTCACATGAAGTGGCATAGAAAGATCCCCAGTGTAATGACCGACGGCTCCAAGACAAACCAGAAGGGGCCCTTGCTTTTCATCATCGAGATTTTGCGACAGAGATTTGCAACGGTTAATTAAACCATGAATTCTATAGGGAACTAAACCAAGGCCAACCTTAAAGTTCTCGCCCATCTTAGCTTTAAAATCTTTAAACTCTAGGGGCAAATTTGAAGGTGTGCCGAAAACCTTTTCAAAATCCTTAGTCCAATCAATATAATGTTGGGG
>Ga0206917_1063_pt1 | contig 30799 bp, 22 predicted proteins | sample Alteio_BWOrgHeat_68_FD_152931 | JGI IMG/M metagenome (GOLD analysis project Ga0206917, IMG submission 152931) | Enriched cells from forest soil in Barre Woods Harvard Forest LTER site, Petersham, Massachusetts, United States -... | ecosystem: Environmental > Terrestrial > Soil > Temperate forest >...
CTTTCCAGAATTGCGCAAAGAGATTTGGGTATGTCGTCGGATGTTGGAGTGACGGGCGGCATTTCGTCGGCGAGGTCTTCAACCATCAATTGAAACTCCTTCAAACGGCCCATCACACGCTCGCGGTCGGTCGTATCGCGAATATCGGTGTTGAGACAGTCGCCCATGAGCGTGAGGAACGCCTTCAGGTGTCGCGTCGTAACGGTGCCCGCGCCGCGGCTGCCGAAACGCTCTGGCGAGCGGCGTTCGAGCCACCACACGGCGGCCCGCCAGTTTTTTTCGTCCTTGGCGGCGTTCTGAACAGTTCGCATGTGGTTTAGTTCAGCGGCCGCTTCGGTTCGGCGGACAGAGGCGTTGAAGTCGGCGTCGTGGCGCATGGCGCGAACGATTTCCGCCAGCGAACAGCCGATGAAGTTCGCGGCCGTTTCGCGATCGCAGCCGACCGAAAGGATGCCATAGATCTGGCCCTTTTGTTCGGCGGTTAGTGCAGCGGTGATAGGCAAATTGGTCATTGGGGGCGAGGCTTTCCTAAAATCTTGGACAAAACGGCCTGGGCGGTTTGCTCCGCGGTGCGACGATATCCGATGTATTCGAACGACACGACCGCCCGACCGGCAGCGCTGCGATAGGCAGGGCAGAGCTTGTTTCCGCGTTGACTTGACCCACCGGTTTTCTTGACATTCACTGCTCGCCACAGAGGCGAGTTTTCGCAATGGCGAATGAGGGCCGGATGACTGCTCGTGACATTGATGCGATGACCTTCGACGCGGTGGAGTTCGGCCACGGCGGCGATGGCCCGCATGCCGATGCCGATGCCTTGAAAATCGGGCAGCGTGACGATGCGTGAAAATCGACGGTGGTTCTTTTTCATGATTACAGGCACCGTCGCGCAGAAATTCACCGGCAGGCCTTCCCAAGTGGTGAGGTAGCAGCGGGCACCGGGCGCGAGCGAACCACTCAGATAGTGATGGCGCTTAAACAGTTGCCAAGCAGCCAGCTTGCAGCGATGGATTTCCAGCTTGATGCGCGGTCGCCGAAGTCGCCTCCTTCGGAGTTCTCCGGTTGCCATGTCCAGGATCCAATCGGGTTCAAGCCATTCGGCGACGTCGTAGTGGCACGTGACCGCCACGAAGCGGCACGGCAGATGGCCGCAGCGGACTCCTTTCGCGATTGCTGCAGAACAAACCTTGGCGACGTTGCGGTCGACGACGCTCGTGAATTCGTCGAAGGCGACTAGTGCGGGCTGGGGGAGATCCGAAGAACCCCTGGCAGAGCCCGCCGCGGCGGATCCGAGACCGTGGGCTGCCAGGCATTTCGATAGTGCCCGGGCAAGGTCGCAGCGGAAGCGTTCGCCGTTGCTGAGTACGTGATAGGGTTTGACCCAGGACGGCGGCGAGCCGAAACCGACGGCGGTGAATAGATCCACCACATGACGGACGGAGAGATTGCCGAAGCAATCGATCACGGCGCGATCGGCGGGCCAATCCGCGTTGCCGTATAAGTCGGTGCCGAAGGCGCGGTTCGCGATCGTGCTCTTGCCGCTGCCAGAGGGGCCAACGACGAGGCCGATTTGCCATTCTTCATCCTCGCCAGGCACATCCACTTCGAAGCGCGCGGTTGCCTTTTCGGCGAGCGGCACGTCGAACATGCCGGCGACCTGCTGCACTCGAAAGGAATCATACACGGGGCAGCTCACTACAACGTCAAGACTCGGCATCGGTAGCCCTCCGCTCGCATTTTTTCGAACACGGTTTGTTGGTCGGTTTCATCGCGACATTCGACGACGACTTGGTAACTTTCGGGGATTGTGACTTCTGGTGGGTCGATGGGCGGTGGCGAACCCCCGGCAGAGCCGGGGGCCGACTGACCTATGTTTTCCAGCATTGAGCGGACGGCGGCGCTTTCGGTTTGGACTTCGGATAATAGCGCTTGCAAGTGCTGTTCAGAGACGGCCGCCATTCCGGCGAGCGGGTCGTGCGTGAGCAGGATCTTGTCGGCTTCTTGTTCGTCGACGTCGAGGATAAGCACGGGCACTACGGCATCCGGCGTCGTTTCGGCGCGGAGGTGGCCGTCGATCAACATGAGAGTGCCGTCGTCGAGTTCGCGAACGAGGAGCGCGTCGGCGTAGCCGACTTCGGCAAGGACGCCCCGGAGGGCGTCTTGCTGCGCTCGTGGGTGCAGCCGCCAGTTGCGCGGATTTGGCCGAAGCTCATCGGCTCGGACGCGGCGAAGTTCTTTGATGCGGTCGCGGATTTGCATTGGAGTTTGTCGGTGGTCCGTTGTTAGTTGAGTAAATCACGAATCGTGGTTTGCAGTTCTTTGATGTCGGCACGGATTTCGGCTCGCATGACGTGGTGCGCCTGTTCCAACGAAACGAGGCGGGCGCGGAACTCGGCCATGTCGGTCGCCCGCGCGTAGACGCGGCCGTTTCGCGGCTCGTCGTCGCGATGCGCTTCACGCCGAGCAATCAGTTTGAAGACACCCAGGACGAGTGTGCCGAGCGTACCGAGCAAGACTGTTGCGACTGGCCAATCCATAGGTGGTGACTCGGCTGGAGGCTAGGGATTTGGGATCGAGACGAAATTGAGGACAATTATCGAGTGGACACGCCCTTCGCCGACGGCTCGGGGCGTGCCACCCGGAAGTTAATTTCACGGACCGGGAGCGGGTGGGATGACTGGCGCGGCGGTGCTGGTTGCGGTTGAACCGCTCGTTGCGCTCGCAGTCGCGCCGCTGCCGATCGTGGCGTCGGTTCGCAAGGACGAGTAATAGGTTGTGAGGTTTGTCGGCCAGGGGCTCAGGTCCGGCAAATCGGTAACCGGTATGCCCTCGGCGATGACTTCGAGTTGATCTTCGGTGAACACGCGGTCTAGCCGCGGGACGGTGTCGACCATTTCGGTTTGCGTGAAGAAGTCGCCGGGGTTGTAACCAGCGAAATCGGCGTCGGTCAGTGTGAAGCCGTCTGCGCTGGCGATGGCGCGGGTCTTTCCGAAGAGCTCGATCGCCATGTTGATGTAAACGCGCTTGATGTACTGGCCGACCTGACCTGCGAACGCCGTGGAGATTTCCATGCTCTTACGGTTTTCCGTGTGCTGCATGGCCTCCGAGAGGGACATGAGAATCAGTTCCGCCCAACGTCGCATAAACTGGTTGCGGATCAGGAAAAACGGCGTGGGGAAGACGCGGAACACTTCACCGGCGGGGCGGGCGTGGATGACTTCCATGTTGTTTTCGCCGGGTGGCACGGCACGGCCGGCGAGGATGTTGGCGGCGCGGACGTAAAGCTTGTGGATTCGCTTCACCGTGTTGATTGAGGGCGGAATTCGCAGGTCGGCATCTTCGTGGTGCATGATGAAAAACAGGTTGCGGCCGACGAGATACGTCCAATCCAGAATTTGAGGATTGAGGCTGCCGACGTCGTTCGACCAATTCGGCACGGCGTAACCCGCCTTGCCGAAATCGCCGACGTTGTACCAAAGGACGGCATCTGTGTTTGTGACTGGCATGTTTGGCTCCTGAGTAAAGTTGTTGGATATTGACTTAAGGGGCGAAGGACTATCTGGACTTGCTGGTTTGGGCGGCCAAGAACTGCTTAATCAACGACTCCTGTGTTTGCAGCATTTCGGTCGCACCCGGATACTTGCGGGCAACGTGCTCGCTAGCCCATTGATGGGCTTTTGCGAAGGAGTCTTGTTCCACCGGCACGTAGTGGGTTTCGGTAACGGTTTTCTGCGGTGGCGGAGGGGAATCCACAGCGACAGGCGCTGAGCCGCGGGCCGACTTCGGCGCGGTAGCAGCGGCGATCGGTTCAGCCTGGGCATTTCCCGCCAGGTGCTTCTTTGCGCGTAGGCCAATGAAGCCAGCGGCGGCTAGCACGGCGGCGGCTAGCGGTCCGCTCAAGCCGAGTGCGCCAACAGCTATCTTGCCGTAGGACACGCCTTGCAAGATGCCATCCTTGTCGGCGCCAAGTTGTTCGACGTGCTGCTTTACCGAATCGACGACTGAGTGGACCGTCGTAAATTGCGCGGACAGCTCGCCGATTTTGTTCTCGACTTCGGTTTTGATTGCGAGCGGGCCGGTAAGCTTGGCTGCATCCTCTGCACGCATATAGCCATTCAAGTCGCCAGGTTGCAGATAGTCGCCTTTGTCTTGCTTCTTAGCGTCGAGCGATTTGATGCGCGACTCCAGTTCGTTGGTGAAGGATTGCCAGTCGGGTTGGGGGCTGGCGAATGGAGACTGGGAGCTATTGGCTGGCGGCTGGGGATTTGCTGATTGACTTGAAGGGCTGGGGGCTGGATTTGCGGTCGGGACCTTGTTCGCAACGACAACCTTTGGAAAGACCTTGTCGCGAACTCGTGTGAGAAAATCACAAACAGGACGACCGCAGGTTGCGTAGGTTTCGTTATCGCGTTGGCCCCACACGACCCCGACGACCAAACCGCTAGAATTCAGCACGCCGCCACCGCTGTCGCCGGGGCGAACGGCGCCGGCGATCGTGGTTGATGCGTATGGAGCGCCAGATGCGGTCGCGTAACCGGTGATGCTGCCTTGAATACCGCGGAATGTACCGTTGGGGCCGAAGCCGCAGGCGATCAGTAGACCGGACGGGTCGCCGGTTGCCACGGGCAATGGCTCGACCTCCGGTCGGCGGATGGCGAGCGCTGCCAGGTCTTGCGCGTGATCGATTTCGACCAACGTAGCGGTGAATCGCCCGCCGTAGGGAAAGCTTACGATGATCTTTTGCGTCGAATCATCAAACAAGTGGGCGCACGTTAGAACGAGACCGATCGATTGATCGCGGGCGACCAATGAGCCGCTGCCGAGCGTAGTGTCGTTCACTGCGATGCGGCAGTGGGCGGCCGAATCGACGTTGACGGTGTTGCTCGGTTTGGTTTGCGTCTGCGGAAGAGTGCATCGGCCGGAGCCGCAGGATGGGCAGTTGGGGCACGAGCCAGTGCAAAATCGTTGGCCTGTGTAAGGGTCGACATAACACTGTCCGTTGGCATTTCCAACGCAAAGCGCGAGCGCGATGCATTGCGCGAAGCAAACTAAGAGCTTCAACCTTTGAAGGTGAGGTAACATTTTTTCTCCTTGTCGATGCGTGGTGGATTTCATGATTAGGCCAGCGAAACCGATCAATTACGGGACGAGTGTGAACGAGTACTCGTAGAACGGGCTGCGCGCGAGGTCGGCCGGTTCAGTGAGGCGGTCGGCGAGGTGAGGAACCGGGTCCACGCCGCCGGCGATGCGGTCGGTCATGGCGCAGGCTTGGCTACAAAACGGTGGCCGGCGATCGATCGCGTCGTCTTCAACTTCTGCCCGAACTGCCACACGAATGAATGGCAGATGGAGCATGGCGGCGGCCAGCACGGCGGTGTAACCGTAGTCGCAGCCGGCCAGGCGCCGCATCATGGTGGTGGAGCGCGTTCGATCGTATTCCGGCCACCGGTTGGCTGGATTTGTGCGGTAGACATCGATGTGGCCGGGGAACTTGCGGACCTGGCTTTCGAGCGTGACGGCCCGGCCGCCGTGCCATTCGCGAACCTCGACGCAAAACAATTCGTTGTCCCACCAGGCGGCTTTTGCCGCGTGCGAATGCGTCCCGCGGCCGGCAATGGCGATGAGGCCACGGCGGCGGAATAGCAGCAGATCGCCATCGGAAATTCGGAGGCGGGCGTGTGCCAGGGTCACAACGTGTTCTGGTTGAGTCTTTCGCATAAGTTTTGGCCATCAACAAAAAAAGAGCCCGAGGTCGGACTTGAAGCGTCCGATCTCGGGCTCTTTGAATGGTCGCCTGGGCGACTTCCGCTAGATACCGTTCAATGTTGCGAGGAGCCTAACACAGGTGCTGGCTCAAATTCAACAAAAATCTTTGGAGGAAAATTGCGAGTAACTCACGGGCATTTGCAGGCAGGGAGTGAAGCTGTAAGTGCTGTCCGTTGTGAGATTTCGGCGTTTCTGGTAGACTTTTTACTCTGCAAAGCAAATCGGTCAACATCATGATTGAATGCTGATCGACATGGATTGCGGGCTGTAGCTCAGCCTGGCTAGAGCGGTCGCCGCGGCGACAGGCCGATTCTAACAAGCGGCCTATTTCAAATTCGAATATGAGTTAGCAAATCTCAGACGGGCTGTAGCTCAGCCTGGCTAGAGCGCTTGGTTCGGGACCAAGAGGCCGGAGGTTCAAATCCTCTCAGCCCGACTGAGATTTGCTATTCTTGATTCTGTTAACCGCTCTTACTTTTGCGTCTTAGCAAGTAAGATGCCTTCTGATGGCCAAGGCGTGACGAGTCGTATATCTTTGCAGACGAACTCTCTTATGACTGAAACTTCTACCGAAACGACGGACCCGAAAGCTCACATGCGTCGGGCCGCTTATGATGCCCGCAATGCGCAGATAGATAAGGATCGGATCAGCGAAATCGCAGTGAACTCACTTGTGAATCTCCCCGAGTTCCAGGCGGCGAAGACTGTCTTGTGGTATATCGACTGCCGTTCGGAGCTGCGAACGAAACAAGCGCTGCCGGCGGCGCTCGCCAGCGGCAAGCGAGTTGTGGTTCCCTACTGCACCGTTGATGAAGGGGGAGCTAACAAGCTCGGGCTGTGGCTGCTGGAGAGCATGGACGAGCTGATCATCGGGAAATGGAAAATCCTTGAGCCGCCACGCGAACGCTGGGGCGAACCTGGCAAAGAAATTCCGCCGGAAGAAATTGATCTCGTGATCGTTCCTGGAGTTGGTTTCAGTCGGACGGGTGGCCGAATGGGGAATGGTCAGGGGTACTACGATCGGCTCCTCGAACGCGTGCGTCCCGACTGCGTGCTGGTAGGGCTCTGTTACGAGTCGCAGTTGTTCGATAACCTCGTCGTCAGCCCGCATGACGTGTATATGGATAAAGTTGTCACCGAAACTTCGGTTTACAGCGGCCGGGGTCGCCGGTGATCCCGATCAAACCACGGACTTGGTGAGTTTCCTGTGCCCGCAGTCGTTGATGACACTTACGCTGAAGCGTTCCGCAGTATTTACGTCGAGTTTCTGATCACGGCGCGCGATGCCACATGGGTGACGCACGCCGTCGATGCAGCAACTGGCAATGCGTCGAGCACTATCTTATGCGATTGCGAGGCGGGCGTGGATCGCTTCGTCGGCCCTGGGTTTGACGAATCGTTCAATACGCCAGATGGTCGCCCCGGCGCAATCGTGCAGTTGCATGTGCCTCGATTTCGGAAGGATCGAGTCGACGCCCTGAAGAAAGCGGCCCTGGTGCGTATTAGCCAGAATGTGCTTACCTGCCCGACGGCTGCGTGCTTCAACTTGATCGACTCCGCGGATTATTATCGCATGGGTCGAAAGATTGCGTTCTTCGGCGATGGGTTTCAGAAACGTATTGAACGATATGGCCGGCCGATGTGGTGGATTCCGACGCTTGGCGGCGAGTTTGTGCTCGATGCCAAGCTCGGATATTTGGACGGTTTGATGGGCGGCAATATTTGGTACTTCGGCGAAAGCGAAGATGCGGCTTTGGCCGCTGCGGAAGCTGGGGTCGCGGCGGTTCAAAAATGTCCGGGCGTGATTATGCCGTTCCCGGGGGGCATCGCGGGTAGCGGATCGAAGGCGGGCAGCAAGTATTCGTTCATGTTCGCGAGCACCTACGAAAAATTCTGCCCGCGGCTTGTCGACAATCCGAAAGCGAAATCCGAATTGCCTCCTAATGTTCGATCTGTGATGGAGATCATCATCAATGGCCGCGACCTCGCATCGATCATTCACGCCACGCAGGCCGCGATTGCCGCATCGGTTGAGACGCCCGGCCTGCTAAAGATTTCGGCCGGAAACTACGGTGGCCGACTCGGCAAGAGCTTCATCTATCTGCACCCCGAAAAACAGCCAGCTCCGGAAGTGAAGACATAGTTGAAGGCGGCGTGCCATGACGCGGGCGGTCGCATCCTCAGTTGCGGCCGCGTCCATTCGACCATCATTCGTTGCTTTGCAAGGTGCCTTGGTCATTGGCACCTCGACGTCGTTGCGCATAGCCGACCAGCAGGATGGTAGCAGCGCCAATGAATGGGAAAATCGCGATGCGCCACAAGCCCGTGGCGAAATCGTTGTTCTTCGCGGCATCGCCGACAATCACCGGGCCAACGGAACCACCCAAGTTGCCGATCATGTTGATGAAGCCGATGGCCGAAGCTGCGGCAGTGGAACCCAAGAAGATCGTGGGTATCGGCCAGAATGCGGGCATAATCGTATAGAGGCTGCTGCCCATCAACAGGAATAAGGCGAGCGTGCCAATGAGCGGCGAATATTGATAGTAGCTGACTAACGCCAATCCGCTCCCTAATCCAATCAACGGAATGGCAACGTGCCAAATTCGTTCTTGCCGTCGATCCGAATGCCAGCCGTTGAACTGCATTGCAATGAACGCAATCACGAAAAATCCGGACGTGATCCAAGCTGCCTTCTGTTCCGTACCGCCTAGTTGTGATTTGACGATGCTCGGCATGAAGGTTGACATGCCGTAAGAGACGACGTTTTGACAAAAGTAGACCAACGTGAGCAGCGCGACCAAGCCCAGGTGTACGTGCCAGGCCTGGCGACCTGGCAAAGTGCGGCTGCGGGCTTCGGCTTCAAGTTGTTTTAGCAACCAGTCTTTTTCTTCTGCTGGAAGCCAAGTTACGGATCGTGGCCGGTCGGGCAGGCAGAACAATACGCCGATGCCGGCCAAAATTGGCGCCGCGCCTTCGAGGATGAAGATCCACCGCCAGCCCGGCAGGCCGCCCCAGCGGATGTGATCGCTGATCGCTTGGGAAATTGTGGTGCCGAAGACATTCGAGAGCGGCATAGCAGCCATAAAACTGGCCATCGCCTTAGCGCGGTGTTCGGCGTTGAACCAAGTCGACAGGTACATCACGACCGTGGGAAAAAATCCTCCTTCGAAAAACCCGAGCATGAAGCGCAGAAAATAAAACTGGCTTTCAGCGTTGGTTCCTAGGCCGTTCCAATGCTTTGTGAGGGAGTTAAGCGTTGGCCAGCCGGCGAGCTCGGGAATTCTGGGCAGCCACCCAAACATACTTTCGAGAAACGGCATCCCCATAAAGCCCATGAGCACGGCGCATATTCCCCACAGAATTAATATCCGTAGGAAGACCCAGCGTGCGCCGCGTCGCTCGACGCTCAGCGTGCTCGGGATTTCCAGAATCCAATAGCCCCAAAAGAAGACGCCGCTGCCAAAACCGAGGATGCGCTCGTCGAAGCCAAGGCCGCCGTCGGCGGGCGAGCGATTCATGCCGAACTTGGCGATGGCGATATTCGAGCGGTCGATGTAGGCCAGGATATAAAGCAGAAACAGCACGGGAAGGAGATGCACCCACACGCGTCGCCGAGCCCGCTCGCTGACAGATGTTGCGGCGGGCCTGCCCAGCCAGAACCATCGCATCAGGGCCTCTTCCAACCAGCTTCCGCCGTTACTGGTTTCGGGCATCTGCATCCCACCTCTCAGGGCCAGAATATCATCGTTTCAACAACGCACGAAGGGGCACACGCTGCTCTGAGCTCGATCTCTAGCACATCGTGCCATGATAACAGCAGCGAGTGCAAGAGTGTTGGTACAATCTCGGTTGAAGCGAGCGCTGCGCTTTAGTCGCCCGAAGAGTGCGGATAAATTGTTGCCTTTTCGCATGTGAGACCGCAAACTAAGGCATGGTCTCACCGGTCGCTTCGGAGAGGGAGATGATTTCGAACGAAGTTGCTTGCCGTCGGACCATCGGCATTAGAGGTGTGCCACTTGCGGCTATTTGTGCTGCACTTTTCGCGGTGGTTTTCTTAAGTCAAATTTCCGGCTACGCAGCAGAACCTTGGGCGAACGCGGAAATGCCGGTGCGCGATGGCTTGGAGCTTTGGCTCGACGCCTCTCGTGCGACTGGCGACGGGTCGCTCCCGGCCGATGGTAAGTTGAGAGAATGGCGCGACGCATCTGGCAACAATCGCACGCTTTTGTCGCCGGATGAGAACGCTCGACCGCCGCTCCTCAAAATTGGGAACGCCGCGATTGTGCGCTTTGATGGCATCGATGACCAACTTCGTGCAGTCCAACAAAATGCGTCGCTCGAATCATTTACGATCGTAATTGTTGCAGCGCCGCGGCAAAACGCAGGCAACTTCGCTGCCTTGATGGCGTTCAACGCGGCAAACGAACGCGACTATGATAGCGGGCTCAACGTCGACCTGGGGCCAACGGCCACGGACCAGTTCTCCATGCTCAACGTAGAGGGTCGTGGATTTAGCGGTGCGCGCAACCTGCGGACGCGCGAATCGCACTTTGCCGGTCTACATACGCTTGTTATATCTTCTTCGACGAAGGACAAAACAGTTCGCTTGATCGTCGACGGACAAGACGAAGACCAGCGGCCACGCGATGGCGGAGCGATCAGCATGACTGAGATCACCGTCGGCGCACGGTATTACAACAACGGCATAGGTCCGCAGCATGTCGACGGGTTTGGACACGTCGATATTGCGGAAGTATTGGTTTATGACCGTGCGCTTTCAAAAGTTGATCTTTCTGCAGTCGGCAAATATCTCGATTCGCGTTATTTGTTGATCAAGGACGTGTTGCCGAGCAGCCCGGAAGCATCGGCGCAACTCGAAAAGTTGAAAGACCCGCCGCCGGTACAAGTATTCGTCCCGGGCTTCACCGCGCGTCAATTGCCAGTTGATCTAACGAATATCAATAACGTTCAATATCGGTCCGACGGCGTACTCGTGGCTCAGGCTTACGACGGTAAGATCTGGCTGCTTCGAGACACCGATCATGATGGGCTTGAGGACAAGGCGGATCTCTTTTGGGACAACCCTAGCGGTCTACGTTCGCCGATTGGAATGGATCTTACGCCGCCTGGTTACAAACTTGGCAACGGCGCCTTCGTTATTGGTAAAACGCATTGCGCGCTCATTGTCGATACGGATGGCGACGATCGCGCCGATAAGGAAATCGAAATCGTCGGTGGGTGGAAAGAAAGCTTTCACCAGGTGGATGGGCTCGGCGTGGCCTACGATCGCCGTGATGGAAGCGTCTATTACGGCCGCGGCACAGCTAACTTTGCTGATCCCTTGCTGCACGACAAAGACGGCAAAGCTCAATACCGGCTGACCGATGAGTGGGGAACGATCATTCACGTATCGCCAGATTTCAAGTCGCATGAGATTTTCGCGACAGGCATTCGCTTCCCCGTGGCATTGCGGTTCAATGCGCGCGGCGATTTGTTCGCCACCGACCAGGAAGGGGCGACCTGGGTGCCAAACGGTAATCCGCTCGATGAATTGCTGCACATTCAACAAGGGCGTCATTACGGGTTCCCACCGCGGCACCCAGATTTTCTTCCCAATGTGATCGATGAGCCGAGCACTTTCGATTATGGTCCGCAGCATCAGAGCACGTGCGGATTCAACTTCAATGAGCCGGTTCAGCCGGGCGGGCCGATTTTCGGGCCGAAAGAGTGGGCGGGCGACGCGTTCGTCACTGGTTACTCCCGCGGCAAGTTGTATCGCACACAGCTGGTCTCAACGCCTGCTGGGTACGTTGCCCGCACGAGCTTATTTGCTTGCCTCAATATGTTGACCGTCGACGCCTGTATCGCGCCCGATCGTGGATTAGTTGTCGCTTGCCATAGCGGCGCGCCCGATTGGGGAAGCGGGCCGACGGGCAAAGGCAAGCTGTTTAAGATTGAGTACAGTGATCCGGACTATCCTCAGCCGGTTGTGGTTTGGGCGGCCGGGCCGCGCGAAGTTCGCGTAGAGTTCGACCGGCCGATGCCGCCGAATTTGCTGCATGACGTCATTGCAAAAGCCAAGCTGACGGGTGGCCGCTACGTCCGCGCGGGCGACCGCTTTGAATCGATTTCACCCGGTTACGCGGCTGTCCAAGCGCAAAATACTTCGCCCCGCTTCGATGTTCCGATCCGGTCAGCGCAGCTGACGCCCGATGGCCGAACGCTCGTTCTGGCGACGGATGCGATCTCACAGGCCGTGCATTACGCGTTAACGCTGCCACACGAGGCTTCAAAGGCCGATGGCAAAATTGATACGTTGCCGCAGCTTCCGGCGATCGACCTCGACTTCGATTTGACCGGCTGCGAAGCAACCTGGAAGCCGGCTGGTGGCGGACCGCCTTGGACGGGTTGGTTACCTCATTTTGACTTAGACGTCAGCCCGCATTTTACGAGCGGTAGCGCGCCGCATGACGCACTTTGGCGGGCGATGGAACAACCGGGCGAACTGATACTTCGCGGCAAGCTGGACTTGGTCGATATGCTGCGGCCCGCGATACAGCCAGGTTCCAAAATAGATTACGAGTATCCGCCGGAGTCTGTGACGGCTGCGTTCGATGCGACCTCACCAAATTCTAAACTCCGAATCAAATCGTCGAATCCTTGGCATCAAGTGCCGCCCAGTACGGATTCCGATTCGCACGTCACACTCACGGTGCCAGCGAACGCCGACAAGCTGGTCGATTTTGAAATTCACCTTGTCAAGGAAACCGGCCCGGCGAAATTGACCGCTGCGTGGACAACGAATGAGGACAATCGACCGCGACCGTTTACGCTCCGCCGTCTGTATTTGCCATGGGCGGACTTAAGCGGCAAAGCCGAAGAAGCAACGGCTATCCCAAGTCCGCCTGAGCTCGCGGGCGGAAGCTGGGCGCGAGGCTATCGCATCTTCTTCAGCGAGAAAGCGATGTGCTCGAAGTGCCACACCATTTACGGTCGAGGCGGCACGATCGGTCCCGACGTCTCGAATTTGGTGCATCGCGATTATGCTTCGGTGCTGCGCGACATTGAGCATCCGAGCTTTGCAATTAATCCGGACTATCTTTCCTACAATGTCGTTCTGAATGACGGCCGCGTGTTGACTGGCGTAGTGCAATCGACCGGCGACACGATCTCGATCGGCGACAGCAAGGGCGGAACAACCGTGCTCAAGCGTGCCGATGTGGATGAGATGCGACCGCTGCCCGTTTCAACGATGCCTGAAAAGCTTCCCGAGCAAATCGGGGACGAGGGAATGCGCGACTTGTTGAAGTTTCTGTTAACGCCTGCGCCGCAAATGCCGCACGATCATCCAGGCCCGCGGCCCAAGCCTAGAACGATTGCCGAAGTGAAAGCCGCACTCGCCGGTGCGCCTTCCCCGCCGGAAAAAACGCGGCCGATTCAGATTGTCCTCGTCGCTGGAGACAAGGATCATGGGATCGGCGAGCACGACTATCCAGCGTTTCAAAAGACGTGGTCCGAATTGTTGGCGGGCGCGAATGATGCGGAAGTCACGGCCGCCTGGGACTGGCCGAGTGCAAAGCAATTCGAGCGGGCCGACGTCATCGTGTTTTTCCAACATGGCGACTGGAACGACCAGCGGGCCAAAGATATCGACGCCTATCTCGCGCGCGGCGACGGCCTGGTTTACATCCATTGGGCCATTGATGGCCAGAAGAATGGTCGAGAATTTGCGAAGCGGATCGGATTGGCGGGTTTAGGCATCGTTGGATTTCGGCATGGTGAAGAACTGCTGAGTTTTAATCTCGCGGCAAAGCATCCGGTCACACGTAACTTTGACACGCTAAAATTGTTTGATGAAACCTATTGGAAGATGGCGGGCTCACTTCCAGCCGACGCGGTGTTAGCGACATCCGTTGAAGACGGACAGCCGCAACCGCAAATTTGGGCGCGCGAGAAACAGAGAGGGCGCATTTTCGTTTCTATACCCGGCCACTTCTCGTGGACTTTCGACGATCCGCTGTACCGCATCTTGCTGCTACGAGGCATCGCCTGGTCGGCTCACGAGCCGGTCGACCGCTTCAATGATCTCGTGCTGCCTGGAGCTGAGCTTTCTCGCTGACAATCCGATGCCGCCGATATGACAGTTTTATTTGACATTCCGCAAACTGGCTTCGCAATTCGCGCAGCAGATGCGCGTGACAGCCCCGCGCTGCGAATGCTGTTGCCCGACCTTCGAAACGGGAGCGCCTATTTCGTGGCAGTTGATGGTCGCAACCAATTGCCGATCGGGGCCGCGGCATTGAGTGCGTCTTGCCGGACTGAGCCGATTGTTGGGCCGGGCATTGCAATTGAAGTCATCGAACCCTGCCGACGACAAGGCATCGCAACCGCTCTGCTAAATCATCTTGAACGTGCCGCCGCCCAGGTGTTTGACGCCAAAGCGCTGTACGCCGCCCGACGCGTTGAGCGAGATAGTGAATTCGCACAACGCTGGCGCTGGCTCGGATTCATGCCCGTTGCTTCGGTCGAAGATCACGACTTGCCCACCGAGGGATTCGAAGAGGAATTGACGCCACTTTTCGAGCGGATGCGTGCCAAGGGCCGCATTCCGGCCGAGGCGTCGATCGTTCCGCTATATGAAGCGAACGCGGCCGCCGTTTTGCAGCTTCACCTTGATCAGATGGGCGGCGACCGAGGCGAATTGTATCGAAAGATTCGGGGGCAGGGAGCGGGCGCATTTCATCCGCGATATTCTCGCGTGCTGATCGTTGATGGCCGCGTGAAAGGCTGCATTCTCGCGCACCGGGTCGCTGCCGATATCGCGGCAGTCGATGCAAATATTCTCGATCCAGAGGTGCGCGGCGGTTGGGCCAACGTGTGGCTCAAGCTGGAAGCAACCCGCGGCGCGCTTTGCTTGGGAATCAAAACATTTCGGTTTACAACGTTCGACCAGTACACAGATACCCGTCGCTTTACACAGCGACTCGGTGGCGTAACAACGCGCGTCATGCAGCTGATGTATCGTCCGATCGCAGCGCAGGACTAGGCCAGTCACCGCTAAGAAGCGGCTAGAATCCATGAACAGCTCCAGGCGAAAGTTTTTGGCGCATTCTTCAGCTCTGCTGGCGAGCAACGTCGCCTTCTCTCGGCGCTCGTGGGCGGAGCACTGTAGCGCAGCGCAACCGGTGGGCGCCTCTCTAATCCCTTCCGTGCGATTATTGGGAAACCAGTTTCTAGATAATAAAGTTGGCGTCACAGGCGCGGACGGCGCCACGAGCATCGTACTTCCTTCCGGCGAATCGCTGTGGATTTTCGGAGACACGGTGGAAGGGCCATTCAAAACGATTCGCGGCCTCGATTTAACAAACCTTCGATCGAACACAGGAGCGACGGTTCCGAAACAAGATGCCTCACAGGGCATCAGGAACTTTAAGTTTTTGGCAGATGAATCCGGCAAGCGGCCGAGACAGCTAGTGCCGTTTGCCACGGACGAGAACCCCGCTGCGAATCGAATCTGGGCGATTCATGGCATCGCGATTGAGTCGCAAATCTACCTCTTCTATCACCGCATTACACTGCTCAAAAGCGTGGATGTGTTCGTCAATTTTCAGCTCGATGGCATGGGGATCGCGAAAGCAGATGCGAACAACCTTTCGTTTGGTCGCTTGCCTGCTCCGGATAAGACCTCACTGTTCTGGAAGGGCACGGATCCAAGCTTTGGCGTGTGGGTGAACCGCTCTGACGACTATGTATACCTGTGGGGCTGCTTGATGACAGGCATGCACTTAGCTCGTACGCATGCGCGATCGGTTGGCGACCTGTCGAGCTACGAGTATCTCGTCGAAGCGCCCACGGTCGATGAGCCGAAAGTATCGCCGCGATGGAGCCCACGGTTTCAACCGACCGGCGCTTTGTTCGATGCTGTGCCGAATGAGATGAGTGTGTCGTTCAATTCACACTTAAATAAATTCATCGCGTTTCATTCATTACAACGCGAGCATAAGATTGTGATGCGGACCGCGGAAAAGCTCACCGGGCCCTGGAGCGCGCCACAGGTTGCTTACCAGCCGGAGCGCATCGGGGATGACGATCTCATCTACGCGGCGAAAGAGCATCCGGAACTGGCTCGCGAGAACGGCAAGGTGCTGTACGTGACGTATGTGAATTCAGCCACTTACATTCCGCAGCTGATCGAAGTCACACTTCGCTGATTGAGTGCCGTACCCAATCCGCATTAGGTCCGTGCCGATTGCCGCCGTGCCAGAACGCGGCGTCGTGCGATCTCAATACCCCGTTCAAGATATTGCCGTGCCCGGTCGGCATCACCCAGTTGTTCTTCCGCCACGCGGGCAAGCCATCGAAAAGGAGCAGCGTTGTTTGCGTTCACTTTTGCGGAAGTCTCGAACGCAGTGATGGCATCATCGGGTCGATCTAAGTGCGCGAGCGCAATACCTAAATGATAGTGGGCGCGAAAAAGCTGCATATCTTGGTCCAAGGCCTCCAGTGCGGCGCCGGCCGCATCCGCAAAATTTGATTTTCGGAGATGAATGCCTGCCATGCCGTCTAGCGCTTGCGCGTCAGTAACATGCTGTTTGATCGCGCGCTCAAATGCATGCTGTGCCTCAGTCAAACGGCCAAGCCGGACCAGCGTCGCTCCCAGAAGCGTATGCACGCTGGGGAGATTCGGGTCGGTGGAGGCGGCATATTTCAATCCCTCTAAAGCTTCGGACATATCTCGCCTGGCGAGCGCAATGGCACCCGCAATCAGGGCCAAGCGCGGATGCTCAACGGCATGCAGCGTAAGCCACTCGAGTTGTTTTTCGGCGCGCGGAAGATCGCCAAGGCGGTAATGGATTTCGGCAAGCAGTTGGCGCGGCGCCACCCAATTGGGATCGTCGGCCGCGAGCTTTTCGAATCGATCTAAAGCCTCCTGAAGATCGCCTCGCTCGAACGATTTCAACGCTTGTTGGAACTCGGCTTCAAGCTCCCGGCGGAGCGTACCCTCGCGCGCGGCCACGACGTCAGGGTCGACGTAGCCTAGTTCGAATAGGTGACGTACGGTATCCTCGGCGGAGTTTGGCTGGGCAGGCAGAGCGAGGGCCACTCCTGTTAGCGACGCTGCTTTACGATCGCCGGCGCAGGCGTCTCCAGAACATACCGACGGCCATCATGCCGCCGAATAGCGCCGAGATGATCGTGGTCGGTTCGGGAACTTGGCCGGCGAGGAGGCCTACGCCGGGCGCCGTCTCGTAGCCGTAGCCAACGACCTCGCCGGTGGCGTCGGCTTCGTTTGTGATGCGAATACCGATCCAACCGTAGTTGATTTGGCCGGTGCCATTGAGATCCATCTTCACGCCGAGGTAACGAATGTCGCTCGGGGTAAGGCTGGCGAAGTTCGGACCGTTGTAGGGGGTTTGAATTGAGGCCGTAGGTGTGCCGCCGAGCAGATTATCGACTTGTCCGTGATCTTGGTCGATCAATCGATTGGCGCGAATTATCTTGCCGCTGCTGTTAAAGTTATTCCCTTCCTGGAAGTCAAACAATTTACCAGGGCCGATGCTTGTGCCGGCAGTGAGTGCGGAGGGGTAGGAACCCAAGCCGTCCGCATGGTCGACATTGGCTGTAACAAGGTAAGCCGAGTTGTTCGCGTTGTTTCGTGCGGACGCGCCGTCAGAAAACGGCGTCGCCGCGAAGCAACAGCCTGGACCTGGATCGAACGCCAGCGGGTTTTCGCCGGGCGAAGCACCGTTGATGTCGTTCTTATCGATTTGGAGATAGTTGACCACGGGGCCGTTTTGCGCGGTGAGATCAACTCGATCGTGATCGATCTGAAAATCGGTCTGGCCGTCTTTGTTAAAGTCAATGTTGACGGCGCCATTGATGCCGAAGGGCTGAACCGTGTTATTGCCGATGATGACGGCGTTGGCCTCGGTGGCCAGCGTGGCTGTGACGGCGCCGGCGGCGGTGAGGTAGCCTGCGAGCCGGATATCGAGCGCGCTACGTGCGGCTGAAGAATTCGACTTGAGTTGTATTTTCATTAAATCTCCTCTTAACCGAAATGAGGAAGTTGAGCGCTTGAGTTACGCGGGAATTCGTGGCTTCCGCCATCGGACTATGGGCAGCTGAGTATGGGTGTTATTGTACCGCGTGTAATTAGTTTCGCTATCTTTTTTAGGCGAATTTTTGGATTTTCCCTATCGGCTAATTCGAGCGTAAGCGACGGCAGAAATAGGCGGCAATCAAGCTAAGGCCTGTTATTGCGCTTAGTAGCAGGGAACCGGGTTCAGGAACGGCGGAACCCGCTCCTAATGCCGTTCCGGAACCGGCCGTGACGCCGCTGCCGAAATTGATCCGCCACACGTTGTAATCCTCGATGGTGGCAACGCCGGGGGTGGCCGTCTCGTTTTGAAGAGTGCCCCCACTTCGCCACAAAATATAATCGCGGGCGTCAACTTTGCCATCGTTGTTGTAGTCGCCAGCGGTGATGCCGGTCTGGCCTGCGAGGATTGCGGTACCTGGCGTTGATTCGTAGCCGTATCCGACGACTTGCCCTGTCGCATTCGCTTCGTTGGTGATTTTAATACCGACCCAACCATAGGTAAGTTGATCGGGGGTCGGGAACTGCGGGAACTGCGCGCCACTGGCGCTATTCAGGTCCATCCGGACACCCAAATAGCGCACCTGATTCTGTGCGCCGACGAACTGGGGCGAGTTATTCGGTGTAAAGATTTGATCCGGCGTCTTTCCATTCAGTGCGACATCTGCCTGGCCGTGGTCTTGATCGATTAGTCGATTGAAGCGGCCGGTTTTCATGGAGCTTTGAACGCTGTCTCCCTCTTGGAAGTCAAAGGACTCGTTGGGACCGATCTCGCCACCGGCCAAAAGCGCGCTCGGATATTCGACACTTGTCGACGAAGGAGGATCTTGAACAAGGTAAGATGAGTTTGCGGTGTAATTCGCGACGGTGCCATTCGTAGCAAACGATTTAGAAAAATCCGTTGGGAACAGGTTTTCGCCGGGCGAGGCGCCGTTCGCGTCGTTCTTGTCGACCTGCAAATAATTGACGACGGGTCCGCCTTGCGGCGTCAAGTCGACCCGGTCGTGATCGATTTGGAAATCGGTCTGCCCGTCGCTATTGAAATCGATATTCGCAAATCCGTTGATTCCAACGTTTTGGACATTCGTATTGGAGTACACGACGGCCTTAGCTTCGGTAGCCATCGCGAAGCCGATAGACGCCGATGCGGCCAGGTAGGAAGCCAGTTTTCGATCGAGCGAGAACGATGGCTGCCCCTCGGATTGCGATCGAGCGGCGCTTAGTTGACGTTTCATGTGTTGTTGTCTCCGCTGTCGATTACTTGGCATTTAAAGCAAAGCCGACCGTGGGCTGGCCGGGTATCGTTTCATAGCCAAGTATTGTTTCAGTGTTGTACTTTGCTGGCAGGTTGATGGTTGGATGAGTGATTCGAACTTTATAGGTGCCATATTGAATTAATTTCATGTTCTTGAGCGCGGCCGGCGCTTTCTCGGGGGGCATGCCCAGTTCCGCGGCGCCGGCCTTGTTGGTAACGCCTTGTGCAGTTTGAATGTCGTTTCCTAAGTAGGGCTCCGGCTCGAACACCACGGTTGCACCGGCGAGCGGACTGCCTTGGTACGTGACGTTGCAGGCCAGTTGCGTAGCACCCGTGCCATTTCTCAGAAGGTATGTGAGGTGGTCTAGGATCTCTTGCTGATCGACAAACTTGTCGTGATTCGTGTCATAGTTATCGAGGGTAATCAATATTCCGGGGCACTTGGCGAGCTCTTCCTGACTCAATTTGCCATCGTGATTCGTGTCGTACAGCTCGATCGCCTGCGCGGCGGCTGCGCTGACGTTGATTTTCGGAGGCTTTACTGTTTCGGGACCGCCGGAGCAACCGCCGATGAGCACTGTGAACCCGAGTCCAATTAGATGCCAGTTACACATGCGCGACGAGATTGCTTCGAATTTGAGAGACACGATTCTTAAAACGACCCATCTGGGATTACTTGAGCATCGCCCCGGTTTCCTAGATGCCTGTGGACGAACAGATCAATGTCGTACGAAAAGGACCGCACTGAGCCGTCGCACATCACTGCTTGCCAAACCGAGGGATGAGCGCTGCCGAACTGAGTGTAGAAATTCAAGCCGGGCGTATCGGGCAAGGGATTTTTGTCGACCCAGCGGTTCGTATCCCAATCGTATCCCTGAAAATAGCTATTGTTGTCGCCGCCATTTACGGTGTCATCGGAGTCGTAAGCACGCGGGTCGAGAAACTTTTCACCGACCATGTACGTTTTGCTTGTGCCATCGGTAATATATTTCAACTTCATATCGACGCCGAAGAAATTGATGCCGGACTGCATTTTCAAATCGGGCCACTTCGCAGGGACGCCGGTCAAATAATTAAGGCCGATCCAATCGAACGGCGTTGAGCTCATATACGTGTCGTCGTCTAAATTGTCGGGTGTTTCTTGGCCAGTCAGCTGCCACGCGCCACATGCCATGCTTGGTAGCCATTTTTTTGTATCGGTATCTCCCGCATTGGCGGCATAGTCGCCGCGCGCCACCGCTGTTATGGGACCAGAGTTCTGGGGCGTAAAGCTCGCCGAGCTATATGCGTACGCTTTTGCGGCCCGGCGCGATGGGCAGTTAAAGACCGTCACCGGCGCTAGCTGCATCGTGACAGCAGCTGACTTTTGCTGCGCCAAGACATGTGTCTTGTCGCCATCGTTGGGCAAATCGTAGAGTTGTTGTTCTTCAATGAACGGCAGGATCTGATACATCCACCCGCCAGGTTGACTTCGACCCGTGCCCCACATCGGATCACCCACGTAAAAGCAGCTCCACCCCGCACCAGGGAGGATCTTCAGCGAGCTCTCGTGATTCAGAAAGCCAAGGCCAATTTGCTTCAAGTGATTGTCGCACTGGGCGCGGCGCGCTGCCTCGCGCGCGGCCTGAACGGCCGGCAAAAGAAGGCCGACAAGAATGCCAATAATGGCAATCACGACCAGCAACTCAACGAGCGTAAAGCCCGCGAGCTGTGCCCGCGCAATGGGTCCGCTGCGCACCGCCCGAACCATTTTTTGTCTCCGCCGCTCGTCGGACCGAACTTCCGACCGTGTGAAAAGGATGCCGCGGGAGCCCCGACTGGTCTGACACCGAGTTCGGTTAGCTTATCAACGGGCACGTAAAATGTCTAGCAGAAAGCGTTTGTGGATGAGCGGAGGACTTGAGAGTGGGTGTAGGCATGACAGGCTGGAAAGCGTGACCTACGTGAGACGAGGCCTAGCGCGCTGGCCAAAAAAAGTAATAAGGCGCTCGGCTCTGGAACCACCTGTTGGAGGGTCGAGCCGCTGGCGGCCGTCGTGCCGAAGTGGGCTCGCCAAATGTTGTAATCGGCGGCGGTGATCATGCCGTCGCCGTTGCCATCGGCGGCGAGATCGATGTCGCCGGACATTGAGTTGCGCCACACGATGTAGTCAGCGCCATTAACGACGCCATCGCGGTTGTAGTCGCCGGGCAAGCGGGCGAAGAGGTTGGGGATCTTTGCCAGATCGAGCCGGTACATCATCTCGTTGTAATCGTAGAGCGGCGTGGGATTTGAGTTTCCAGAGAAGGTATCGGAGTAAGTGCCGTCGAAGTAGATGAGGCGGCCGCCATTCTGGTCGAAGAACGGGTGCTGCGTCGGGTTGTAGTAAGAATAGTCGTCGGTCGAGCCGTCATCGTGGGTAGCGACTTTGATGGCGTTCACCCATGGGCCTTCGGGCGTTGGCGCTTCGGAAAACCAGACTTCGCCGAGAAAACTGGTGCCGTAGGACTCGACGCCGATCATCACCCAAGCCTTGCGGAAGTCGTTCCAGTAGACCGACGAACGGTGGAGGTCGACTGGCTGGCCGGTCTTGTAATCTTGTAGGCGAAAGGGCAATTGGCTGCGAGGGATCAAATTGTGCGACGCAATATCTTGCAGCATTTCGTAGCTGAGCGGGTCGGTGTTCTGCTTCCAACCGAAAACGATATTGCCGTTAGGGTCGCGGTCGAATTGCGGGTTGTTCGGATCCCAGCGAGTGTTGGCCTTGAGCGGCGAGTAGGCTTCCCAGTTTGCGATGTGCGTAACGTCGTTCCAGTCGTTCTTTACGCGGATATCGGGGTAGGTTTGATCGAAGTAGATGTAGTCCTGGCCGTTTTCGGTGACGTTGAACGAGTGGCCTTGCGGCACGATGGGCGCGGTGAGGCTGTAACTTTGGAATCGTTGGAAAGTCTGCGTCGAGTCGTTAAACAGCGCGAGCCCCGATTCCAAATTGGTCGACAGATCCTGGAATCGGGCGTTGTGGGCCATCAGACGTTCGATGCCGTCTGGATCACGTACTGTGAACAGGCCGTCGATCCACATCGCTCCCGATTGCGACACGGGCATCATTTCTTTGGCGGAACCATTTGAATCGACGAAATAGTTGAGGTTCACACCCTGCGACGGATCCAAGCCGCCCTGCCCTGGCAACTGCGAACGGGCACCGGCCGTGCGGAAGTCGCCACCGCCCGAGGCGTACAAGGTGTCGCCGAAGAACCAGTAGACTTGGCCGTTATAGACAACTGCTTGGACCGAATCCTGGCCGGCAACATTGGCGTTTATCAGTGGCTGTGCGATAGGAACCGGTGCGCCGACGGAGACACTATCTTGATAGATTCCTGCACCGGTCAGGCGATAGAGACGCTCGGCGATGTTGGTTCGGTCGATCGATAGTTGAGCGCTACCACCGGCGGTGGTCTGTAGCGTAGTGTTGAAGCCCGTGTAGCCGTAGCTGCTGATGCTGAACGGAACGCTTTGGTTCATCAGCGAAGTCTGGTTGAAGGCGGCGAACCCGTTGCTGTCGGTGACGAGAGTTGTTCCCGCCTTGGGAGTTAAATTGACGAGAGGAACACCACGCCCCGTGGAGGCGTCGACAACTTGGATCGCGTAGTTCGCAGCGGAAAGCGAGGTTGCCATCGCAACAACGAGCACGAATGGCAGATAACGACAAGCCATTTGAAGTTCGCCGGGCGCTAAGTGGGCGACCCGGCTTGCTTTCCTATGAGAGAATCGAGTTCACGACGTCACCACTCACGTCGGTGAGCCGGTAGTCGCGGCCTTGGAAGCGGTACGTCAGGCGTTTGTGGTCCATCCCCAGAAGATGTAGCATCGTTGCCTGTAAATCGTGTACATGAACTGGATTTTCAGTGATGTTGTAGCTGAAATCATCGGTGGCACCATAGGTCATACCGGGGCGGACACCGGCGCCGGCAAGCCAAATTGAAAAGCAGCGCGGATGGTGATCGCGGCCGTAGTTGGTGGCCGTGAGTGCGCCCTGCGAATAGACAGTGCGGCCGAACTCGCCGCCCCAAACGACGAGCGTATCGTCGAGCAACCCGCGCTGCTTCAGGTCTTGAACGAGCGCCGCAGACGCTTGATCGGTGGCCGAACATTGTTTCGCAATGTTCACGGGGAGCTCATTGTGCTGGTCCCAGCCCATATGAAAAAGCTGAACGAACCGAACATCACGCTCGATCAGCCGCCGGGCCAGCAAGCAGTTACGCGCGTAGGTGCCCGGTTTGCGCACTTCGGGACCGTACATATTCAGGATGTGCTCGGGTTCGCCGGAGATATCGGTCAATTCGGGCACGGCGGACTGCATGCGAAACGCCAGCTCGTACTGAGTGATTCGCGTTTGAATTTCCGGATCGCCGATGTTCGCCAGACTTTGCTGATTTAGTGCGGAAAGGTCGTCGAGCATTTCACGGCGCGTCCCGCGGTCGCATCCAGCCGGGTTTGCCAAGTAGAGCACGGGATCGTTGCCACCGCGGAGTTTCACGCCTTGATATTGCGAAGGCAAGAAACCACTGCCCCACAGGCGGTCGTAGAGCGGTTGGTCCGCAGCCCGCGTCGGGTCCTTCGAGATCATCACAACGAACGCCGGCAGGTCTTCGTTCAGCTTACCCAGCCCATACGCTACCCAAGCGCCGGCGCTCGGCCGGCCGGCAAGTGGCGAACCGGTTTGAAAGAACGTTACGGCAGGATCGTGATTAATTGCCTCGGTAAACATTGAACGGACAATGCACAGGTCATCCACCACGCGCGCAGTATGCGGAAGCAAATCGGAAATCCACGCGCCCTGCTGGCCGTACTGATGGAACGGAAAAATCGAAGAGACCATCGGAAATGACTGCTGGCCCGAAGTCATCGTCGTGAGCCGCTGCCCCATGCGAACGGAAGCGGGCAATTCCTGGCCTCGCAACTCGCTCAGCTTGGGTTTGTAGTCGAAGGTTTCGAATTGAGAGGGAGCTCCGGACTGAAACAAGTAAACCACACGCTTAGCTTTGGGCGCAAAGTGTGGTTGGCGGGCGAATGGTTCGGCTGCGACAGTGGGCGATGCGGACACTGCCTTCGTTGGCGCGCCGACAAGCGAGCTCAGCGCGAGCGCGCCAAGTCCGCTGGTCGAACCTTTCAAAAAATGTCGCCGATTGAAAGCCTGGGCTACTTCGATGGCATCCATAATGAACCTTCTCGGTGCAGGCAGGTCTTGCCGGTCAGTCCTTCGAAATCGCCTCGTCCATGTTGAGCAAAATACTGGCCACTGCGGTATGAGCGGCTAAATCACAGGCGTCGAGGGACTTGTTTCGTGGGGATTCGCCGTGGCTAACCAATAGCTCCGCCGACGCGGGCGACTGGCGGAATCGCTCCAAATACTTTTGCAAACTCGAGCGAAGGATGCGGAGCTCCGCGGTCGTAGGCGTTCGACTTGTCGCGAGACGAAATGCAAACGTGAGTTGCGACTCGGGCGAGCTACCGCCCTCGGTCAGCATTCTCTCGGCAAGTTTTCGCGCGGCTTCGGCATATGTGATGTCATTGAGCAACGCGAGCGCTTGTAGCGGAGTATTGGTTCGAGCTCGTTTGACCTGACAAATTTCCCAACTTGGGGCATCAAACGATGCGGTTGATGGGTGTGGAACCGTGCGTTTGCGATACGTGTACAAGCTGCGACGATAAAGATCGTCGCCGTGAGCCTGCGTATAGTCATCGTGGGCGCCGCCAGCGAGTTCTTCCCACAGGCCGGCCGGCTGATAAGGCATCACCGAGGGCCCCCCGACTTTGTCGACCAATAGCCCGCTCACCGAAAGCGCGTTGTCGCGCAGCGCTTCGGCCTGGAGACGGTATCGTGGCCCGCGCGCGAGCAAACGGTTGTCGGGGTCACGCTGATATTCTTCCGGCGAGGCTTCGGCCCGCTGCTGGTAGGCGCTGCTCAGCACGATCAGCCGCTGGATATGTTGCAAATCCCAGCCCGATTGAATCAACTCGGTGGCCAACCAATCTAGCAATTCGGGGTGCGAAGGCGGCTCGGACTGCACGCCGAAGTTGTCCGAATTCTTCACTAAGCCGATGCCAAAGTGATGCTGCCACAACCGGTTGACAACGACTCGCGCCGTGAGCGGGTTGTCGGGGATAGTGAGCCACTTGGCAAGGCCCAGCCGATTGCGCGGCGCATCCACGGGCAGCGGTGGAAGTACGGCCGGCACGTCTGGCTGCAGCTGATGATCTTTTTCGGGTTGATCGTAACGCCCACGATGAAGAACGAACGTGGGACGCTGTTCCTTACGCTCTTCCATCACCATCGCCATTGGAATTGCCGCCTCATATTTTGCGCGTTCGTCGCGCACCGTTTGGAGCGAATGTTGAATTTCGCGGCTCTTGACGGCGAACGGGTCGTCGGAGACCGCCAATAACAGCTTGTCGAGCTGGATTTGTAGTGCGGCCGCCAACTTATCGAGTTTGATTTCCTTCAGCTCACGCTGCACCGATGCTCGGAACAGCGCCTGCGATTCTTGTGGTCCGAGCGCGTGTTGGAACAGCACCACATCGGCGACGGCAGCGTGTAACGGACTATCGGCCGAGCGCATGCCAATGCGAAACGGCTGATCGGTCGCCGTCGAACCGTTCAATTTGTCGGCTTCGACTTCGACATTCTGCTTCTCTCCGTTCACGTAGAGTGCAACGCCCGCCGCTTTGCCCGAGCCATCGTAAGTCGCGACGACGTGCGACCATTCTCCGGCGGGCAGCGGCCGAGAAGTGAGCACTTTCATCGCGTTCGACGGCCAATCGACGATGATGTGCATTCCAACTTTGTGATCGGCGAAGAGCGTCAGGTCGCAGCCGCGGGAACGGCGCGATGTGTCCATCCTGGAAAGGATCGTGCCGGCGCCCGCCGGTTTGACCCACACAGCCCAACTGAACGGCTTGTCCGCGGGGGGAAAAGCGAGTCCCGCGTAGTCGAGGTGTTGTTTCCCATAGAAGACCGGTGACTCGCCAAACAGATCGCTTTGCCACGTCGGCATGACCGACTTCGGGTCGACGGCGACTACGCCATTCGTCACAGTCACGTGAGCCGCCGACTCGCCTTCTTTCTGTAAGTCGATGCGGACGGCTTCCACCGGCTCGTTTTGCGGCCGGTCTTTGGAAAGCGCATCGAGCCAAGCCCGCCGATGCTGGTCGATGGTCACGTTGTGATCGGCCAATTCTTTTGCGAAGTCGGCAATCTTCGCGTCGAGTTCGGCCAGCTTCTTTTCGTTCTCTGGACTAACTGCCTTCACGACCGGCGGCACATTCCCGCGCGTCTCGGTGTAGACGCCCTTCTCGTTTACATTCCCGAAGAAGGCGAAGAGCTGATAGAACTCCTTCTGCGAAATCGGATCGAACTTATGGTCGTGGCAGCGAGCGCAGCCGACGGTCAAACCGAGCACGACCGTGCCGGTCGTTTCGACTCGGTCTACGACGTTCTCGACAAACCATTCGTCTTCGATCGAACCTGCCTCGGTCACGGTTCGGTGATTGCGGTTGAAGCCGGTCGCGATGCGCTGAGCGAGCGTGGGATTCGGCAGTAAATCGCCCGCGATCTGGTCGGTCACAAATTCGTCGTATCGCATGTGTTTGTTGAAGGCGTCGATGACCCAATCGCGCCAGGGCGACATGTTTCGAGAGAAATCGTTTTGGTAGCCGTTCGAGTCGGCAAAGCGAGCGCCGTCCAACCAATCGACGGCCATACGTTCGCCATAATGCGGCGATTGCAGCAGGCGATCGACGATTTTTTCATAGGCGTCGGGTGCACCATCGGCGAGAAAGGCATCGATTTCTGGCAGCGATGGCGGAAGACCGATCAAATCGAAGTAAAGCCGGCGAATCAGCCGCTCTTTCGTCGCGCGCGGCGACGGCTCGATCCCTTCGGCATCCAGTCGCGCGAGGACATAATTGTCGATCGGATTATGGACGAGTTCCGGGTGTTTGGCTGTCGGAACGTCCGGCCGCTGCGGCGCGACGAATGCCCAATGCTTTTCGTATTTCGCGCCCTGTTCGATCCATTGTCGTAGCACGTTGCGCTCGGCATCGGAAAGAACCTTGCCGCTATCCGGCGGCGGCATCATCTCGTCGGGATCCGTTGACATGATCCGTTTGACGAGCTCGCTCTCGGCAGGCTTGCCAGGCACGATCGCTTTGTCGCCCGAGTCCAGCTCGCTAGTCGCCGCATCTGGCCGGTCAAGGCGCAAGCCGGCCTTGCGACTCGCCGAGTCGGGACCATGGCATTTGAAGCAACGATCGGAGAGGATCGGCAGGATATCGTGGCGATAACCGACTTTGGATTCCTCTGCGGGCGCAACGCCGGCGCGGGCGGCCAGGACCGCGAATGCCAACGTTGCCAAGACTGGCCGAGAACCCACGGTCACTATTACCGCCGTACAATGAACGGGTTGCCCGAGAAGGACTGCCAAGAAAAGTCCGACTCTGAGGTCAATTGTAGTCGTAGTTTACGCGTGGCTCCACCTCCGCCACGATGTCGTCTTTTGCCGCGAAAGCTGGCCGACAGGCAGCATGGTCCTACCCAAGCGTTTTTCGAGCGTTACGCATACCAACCCCGTGGGGACAGTGCTCGCGTTAATCGGCGTCATTTTTTGCCTCGTCTGGGTGACACTTTGGGTGCGGAGCTATTGGTGGGAGGACGGCATCGTCGTCTATGCATCGAACCAGCGCTACGTCGAAGTGGGAACCGCGCCGGGTGCAATTCAATTCGCAACGGGCATTAAAAACCGCTTTTCTCCCTTGGCACGCGTGGTCGAATCTCAGGAAAAGTTTCTGCGGACGATGGCGAGTATGAAGATATCTTACCCTTCCCGAATTTGGGGACGGTTCTACGTTGGGTCGGGAATCGTATTGATTCCCACTTGGTTTGCAATTCTATTTTTCGCCACGATTGCCGCAATGCCGCGCGTGCGGTGGCTACGTCGGCTTGGCGCGCGTACATTACTGCTTATCGCAACGCTCGTCGCTAGCGGTGTGGCCACGATCATTGCGTTAAGTCGGGAGTGAATTTGAATATCAAAACAGGACGCTCGAACGCGGGGAACCCTTGGTTGAACATCGTGTAGAGCTGATCCACTCGCGCGCGGCGCGTGCACAAGGTCTCGACGCGCTGCGCGGCTTGGCAATTCTTGCCATGCTGCTCTCCGGGCAATTGCCGTTTGGCGAGAACTCACTGCCGGCGTACATGTATCACGCCCAAGTGCCGCCACCCGATCACGTCTTCAATGGAAACCTGCCCGGCATCACGTGGGTGGACTTGGTGTTTCCGGTTTTTCTATTTTCGATGGGCGCCGCCATCCCACTGGCGCTGACTCGGCGAATCGAGCGCCGTGAAAGCGCATTGAAGATTCTGGGATTCATCCTCGGGAGGGGATTGCTCCTCGCATTCTTCTCTCTGTACGTGCAAGCGATCCGGCCCGGCACAATAAGCGATCACCCATCGGAAGAAACGCAACTCATTGGGCTCTTGGGGTTCGCATTGCTGTTTCCGATTTTTACGCGACTTCCCGATATATGGCCACGCTTCGCGCGTTGGGGAATCCGCTTGGCTGGTTGGACTGGGGCAATCGCGCTACTGGCTCTGCTACGATACCCCGACGGCCAAGGATTCTCGCTCTATCGTAGTGACATCATCATCGTCGTTCTCGCGAACATGGCGGTGTTCGGGTCATTAGTTTGGTGGGCAACCCGAAACAATCTTCTAATGCGATTGGGCGTTTTGGGCGTGCTGCTGTCGATACGCCTTTCGAACATGCCGACGGCGACAGAGGGCTGGGTCCACCACCTTTGGACGTGGTCGCCCGCGAAATGGATTTACCAACTGTATTATTGCCAGTACCTATTCATCGTGATCCCTGGCACCGTCGTTGGAGACATGCTTCTTCAGTGGATGAAGCGCGATCCTACCATGCAAAGGCGGGCCTGGTCGTTTGCCCGACTGCTGTCAATCGTCGGACTCATGCTCTTGTTCGTCGGCGTCGAGCTAGTAGGACTTTACGGGCGGTGGCTCTGGTCGACGACGCTTGTCACATTCGCCTTATGCGGCTGCGGCGCGTGGCTAACGCGCAATCCCGGCGATGACACCGAAAAACTGCTCCGGCGGCTCTTCCAATGGGCAATTTATTGGTTGGCGTTAGGGATGTTCTTCGAGCCGTACGAAGGCGGCATCAAAAAAGATCACGCGACGATGAGCTATTACTTTGTCACGACCGGGCTCGCGATCTGCATGTTGATTGCATTCACCATCGTCCTGGATATCTGGCAGAAAAGACGCTGGGCCGCGCTGCTAACCGACAACGGTCAGAACCCGATGATTGCGTACGCCGGTATCAACAACCTGATCCTGCCAATTCTCGCGCTGACATCAATCGAGGAGCAGCTGTCGAGGATGACTGCTACTTCCCCATGGGCCGGGTTTGGCAAGGGACTTTTCATCACCTTGCTTGTTGCCATCGCCGTTAGTTTCTGCACGCGAAGAAAGATATTTTGGCGAAGTTGATCGTCGAGACACCGTTGTGATTCGCTCGCCCAAACAAATCACGGAGTGGGCGTCGTCAGCACATTAACTCGCAGCTTCGAGGCCGCCTGCGATGTATGATAAACGCGCTGCGTCGCTTTCTGAAAATCCTTCTCGCTCGCTTGGTTAATATCGCAAAATGTTTGCGGGTTGCGATCCACGAGCGGGAACCATGAGCTCTGCACTTGGATCATGATGCGATGTCCGCGGCGGAACGTGTGAAATACATCCGGCATCGTCCAGTTGACCGTGGCGACTTCATCCGGCGTAAAAGGTTCCGGCTTTTCGAAACTGTTGCGAAATTTTCCACGCATCGGTTCGCCCCGAACGAGCTGCTGATAACCGGCCAATTGGACTCCCGCGGGATTTGGATCGGGGTTTGGAAAGTCGTCCGAGTACACGTCGATCAACTTCACGACGAAATCAGAATCGGTACCGGTCGTAGAAACCTGCATTTCGGCGGCAAGCGGTCCGGCAAGTGTAACGTCGTCGGTAAGCACATCGGTTTGATAGACGAGCACGTCTGGCCGCGTCGCGGCGAAACGTTGATCATCATCCATGTACTCGGTAGTGCGGTGCAGCGATATATTCGGAATGTACGGAACGGGCTTAGCAGGATCGCTCACATACTCGTCGAACTTGGAAGTTTCCACGTCCGTTGGCGAATCAAAGGAGAGCCGCCCACCGGCATGCAGATAAATGGACTTCTCGGCCGTGTTTTTTGGCGGCCATGAATCGAAATGCCGCCATTGGTTGGCACCCGTTTCGAAAACGTTCGCCTCGAAAAGTTTGAACTTTTCTGCTTTGACGTCGGCGGCGTCTTTCGCGTCGTCCGGCTTCTCCTTCTTGCCGGCGTCCTTTTCGTCGCCTTTAAGGAAGTGCTTCAGAAACGGTAGCTCGAAATGCTCGCGGTAGTACACCGCGGTCTTCGCGTCGAACGAGACATTGCCAAGATGATCCGCGTCCGCACTCGACCATTGGCCGTGCGACCATGGCCCCATGACCAGGACATTGTAAGTCTCAGAATTCAGATGCTCGGTCTCACGATAAGTTTTGAGCGTGCCGTAGAGATCTTCGGCGTCGTACCACCCGCCAACAACCATCACGGCAGCGT